>ENA-UOOA01006368-UOOA01006368.1-human-gut-metagenome-genome-assembly--contig:-P61old-NODE-6368-length-11447-cov-6.773350_pt1 | contig 11447 bp, 10 predicted proteins | sample MGYA00242467_ERZ724014 | MGnify/ENA metagenome assembly ERZ724014
CTTGCAGCCCATCTTTTCATCGAGACCGGCGCACGGCTGAACTGTACCCTGAATTATTTTACAAGAGCTAAAGTCTCTCTTGCAATCGCAAGCTCCTCGTTTGTCGGGATAACCATAACTTTAACTTTGGAATCCGGTGTGGAGATTACGATATCTTTTCCTCTTACGCTGTTAGCCTCGTCGTCGATCTTGATGCCAAGGTAGGATAAATGCTCGCAAACAGCTTTTCTCATGGACTTGCCATTCTCACCAAGACCTGCTGTGAATGCGATCACATCTACGCCATCCATAGCTGCTGTGTAAGCACCGATGTACTTAACAACGCGGTAGTTGTAAGCTGCAAGAGCTTTCGCTGCGCGGTCGTTGCCAGCCTCAGCTGCTTCCTCGATGTCACGGAAGTCGCTGGATACGCCGGACAGGCCAAGAACACCGGACTTTTTGTTCAGAACGTTCATAACGCCTGCGATGTCGAGGTTCTCTTTCTTAGCGATGAACTCCATGATAGCCGGATCCATATCACCGGAACGAGTTCCCATGATAAGTCCCTCAAGCGGAGTGAGACCCATGCTTGTATCTACGGATTTGCCGTTCTTTACAGCGGAAAGGCTTGCGCCGTTACCAAGATGGCAAACGATGATCTTTAAATCTTCGTACGGTTTTCCGGCAACCTCAGCAGCTCTCTTGGACACGAAGCTGTGGGAAGTTCCGTGGAAGCCGTATCTTCTTACTTTGTACTTCTCATAGTACTCGTACGGAAGACCGTAAAGGTAAGCCTCCTCCGGCATTGTCTGATGGAATGCAGTATCGAATACAGCTACCATCGGTACGTTCGGCATAAGCTCCTGGCAAGCGCGGATACCGATCAGGTTTGCCGGGTTGTGAAGCGGTGCAAGATCGTTGCACTCTTCTACTGCTTTGATCATCTCATCTGTAATGATTGCAGAAGAAGCAAATTTCTCGCCGCCATGTACGATACGATGACCAATTGCATTAACCTCTGCAAGACTCTTGATCGCACCTGTTTTCTCATTGGTAAGAGCTTCCAGAACCATCTGGATTGCTTCTTTATGAGTCGGCATGGAAGCTTCTGTGATCTCTTTGTCATTTCCGGCTTTCTGGTATACCAGTCTTCCGTCAATTCCGATTCTCTCGCAAAGTCCTTTTGCAAGAACAGCTTCTGTGTCGGAATCGATCAGCTGGTATTTTAAAGAAGAACTACCGCAGTTAATTACCAATACATTCATTTTTTTACTCTCCTGTTTACATGATTATGTATTACCTGACACCAGATATTTTATTCCTCTGGTATCTCTTCAAGGGCATGTGCCCTCAATCACAATACGATTCAGCCCTTTTCAGACTAATTCCAAATTAGTCCTGAGCCTGGCACTGTACAGATGTGATTGCTACAACACCAACGATATCGTCAGCGGAGCATCCACGGGACAGGTCATTTACAGGTTTTGCGATACCCTGGGTGATAGGTCCGTAAGCTTCTGCTTTTGCAAGACGCTGAGCCAGTTTGTATCCGATGTTTCCTGCATCAAGGTCTGGGAAGATCAGGACGTTAGCCTTACCTGCAACCGGGCTTCCTGGAGCTTTGGAAGCACCTACGCTTGGAACGATAGCGGCATCAAGCTGGAACTCTCCGTCAAGTGCAAGGTCTGGATTCTGCTCTTTCGCGATCCTGGTAGCCTCAACAACTTTATCAACATCTGCATGTTTTGCACTTCCCTTAGTAGAATGGGAAAGCATAGCTACTACAGGCTCTTCCTGTACAAGAAGCTTGAAGGACTCAGCAGAAGAAGCTGCGATTGCTGCAAGTTCTTCTGGATTCGGGTTCTGGTTCAGACCGGAATCACCGAATACGAATGCACCGTTAGCGCCGTACTCGCAATCCGGAACGATGATCAGGAAGAATGCGGAAACAAGCTTGGTACCTGGTTTTGTCTTCAGGATCTGAAGGCATGGTCTTAAGGTATCAGCTGTAGAGTGGCAAGCTCCGGAAACCATACCGTCTGCATCGCCCATCTTAACCATCATAACACCATAATACAGATACTGGTTCAGAAGGATCTCCTTAGCCTGCTCTGGTGTCATGCCTTTTTTCTGTCTTAACTCTACTAATTTGTCAATATATCCCTGAGTCTTCTCAGATGTTGCAGGATCTACGATCTGTGCACCGGAAATGTCGAAGCCGCCTTCAGCTGCGCTCTTCTTAACTGCTTCCTCATTACCAACAAGTACAAGCTTAGCAATTCCCTCTTTTAAAATTTTGTCTGCTGCTTCAAGAGTTCTCATGTCCTCTGTCTCTGGCAGTACGATTGTCTTAATGCTGGATTTTGCTCTTTCTTTGATTACATCAATAAATCCCATGATTAAATGGCTCCTTTCATTTGTTACAGTAATCCTCTGGGAACTGGCATAAGTATCCATTCCCCATTCAGTAACTTAACCTCATTATACGCCACCCCGCCTTGTATTTCAAGCTTTTCAATGTTAGAATATGGAAGAACAACGTATTTTTTGAGGTGCAATTTTATGAAAACAGCCGGAATTATTGCAGAATATAATCCATTCCATACAGGACATGAATATCAGATAAACTATATAAAAGAAAAACTAAGGACAGACTATATAGTTATCGCCATGAGTGGTGATTTCGTACAAAGAGGAACCCCTGCTCTTTTTTCAAAATATGTACGTGCAGAAATGGCTCTTCGGAGCGGCGCAGACCTGGTTCTGGAGCTGCCGGTTTCCATTTCTTCTGCCAGTGCAGAGTTATTTGCCAGAGGAGGCGTACAGCTTCTGGATGGACTTGGGGTTACAGATATACTTTGTTTCGGAAGTGAATGCGGTGATACGGATGCGCTTATGGAGCTGGCCAAAATCCTGGCAGAGGAGCCGGAAGCTTTTCAGGACGCCCTTCGCCGGAATCTGAAAGACGGAATGACTTTTCCAAAGGCCAGAAGCATGGCTCTCTCTGCAGTTTTTCCCGAATCAGAAAAATACCAGCAATTGCTCTCTTCCCCCAATAATATTCTGGGAATTGAATACTGTAAAGCTATTCTACGGGAAAACAGCTCTATTTCACCGGTTTCCATTAAACGGGAAGGAAATGATTATCACGAAAATACTCTGTCTGAAAATCACTTTCCTTCTGCTTCTGCTATTCGAAATGCCATTTTGGATTTCAATACTCCACCCAAAGGGGACTCATCCAATACTGAGCATTCCCACTGCTTTTTATCTGAATCATCAGAAACCGCAATACAGAATTTTGCGTTTCTTGCTGATATGGCAAAAAAATTTTTACCAGCAAATTCCCTGGAACTATTTTTACAGGCAATTTCCGGAAATCGTTTTCTTCTGGAAAACGATCTGGACACGCTTTACCGTTACTGTCTTCTTCAAGAAACAGAAGAAAGCCTGTGCACATACCTGGACATGTCCCATGCTCTTGCCAGAAGGATTCTCTCCTGCCGGGATCAATATGAAACCTTTTCCCAGTTTGCCAACCTTCTGAAAACCAAGGAGATCACACGAACCAGGATCCAGAGAGCACTACTTCACATGCTTCTTCATATTCAGAGTGTGCCCGCGCAGATTCCCTATGCCCGGGTTCTGGGATTTCGAAAAAACAATTCTGCGCTTCTAGGCAAAATAAAAAAATGTGGCAGCATTCCTCTGCTTACCAAACTGCCGGATGCTGCCGCAGTGCTTGAAAACGCACCACAAGCTATGGATTTACTAAATGAAACAACTTTCGCATCCAATCTTTACGAAAGCATTCTGGCACAAAAAAACAGTACTTCTTATGTTCATGAATACAGACAACAGATTATTATTGTATAATATTCTCAACTGCATAAAGAGCCCCGGCTACTGCAATTCCGTACAATAGCTAGGGCTCACTTTTATCCATTTCGTCTTACTCAATCTTACTCATTAGAAAGAAGAATGCGGTCATTATCCAGCTTCTTTCCTGCTCCAACTTTAAACTTGTCAAGCAACCCTTCCACAGTAAGACCTTTTTTCTCCTCTTCCTTGATATCCAGAACAATATCACCGGAATCCATCATCAGAATACGATTTCCAAGTTCCAGTGCAGACTGCATATTGTGGGTGATCATCAGACAGGTCAGATGATGTTCTTCCACGATCCTGCTGGTCAGGTTCAGCACCTTCTCGGCTGTTCCCGGATCAAGAGCTGCTGTATGCTCATCCAGAAGAAGCAGTTTCGGTGGATTCATAGTTGCCATCAAAAGAGTAAGTGCCTGTCTCTGACCTCCTGATAGAAGTCCCACCGGATGGTTCATGCGGTCTTCAAGGCCAATATCCAGAAGTGCAAGCTGTTCACGAAAACGCTGTTTATCACTTTTGGAAATACGGGAAAGCCAGCCTCCCTGACCTGCAGCAAGCGCAAGGTTCTCCAGAATCGTCATTCCAGGAGCAGTTCCCCGCATCGGATCCTGATACAGTCTTCCAATATTTTTTGCTCTGGCATGCTGTGGCAGAAATGTAATATCCTCTCCATCCAGAACAACAGATCCGGAATCTGTGAGAAAATCTCCACAGATGGCATTGAACATAGTAGATTTACCAGCTCCGTTGGAACCGATAATTGTTGCAAAATCGCCTTTTTCAAGATACAGAGACAGATCTCTGATTGCCACTTTTTCATTTACTGTTCCAGGATTAAAGGTTTTGGAAATATGTGAAAGCTTTAACATGGATCAGATTCCTCCCTTCTTGTGCGTCATTCTTCTTTTCAGCTGCGGCCACTGTCGTTTCAGATAAGGACCGGAAATTGCCAGAATAACAATCACAGAAGATACCAGTTTCAGCATAAACGCCGGCATATTAAATCTTAAAGCCACCGTATAAACCAGTCGGAAAACAAAAGAACCCAATACCATTCCCACAGCTCTTACAAAAATTCCGCCTTTTCCAAGAATTGTTCCTCCGATCAGAAGGGATGCAAGCGCAATGGTAACCATTCCCTGACCGATGTTAATGTCCACAGATTTCTGGGACTGGGAAAGAAGGCATCCGGACAGTGCTGTAAAAGAGTTTGCAATACAAAGTCCGATAATCGTTGTAAATACCGGGTTGATAGACGACGACTTCACCATATCTGCATTATTTCCTGTAGCACGGATTGCAAGGCCAAGTCGTGTCTTTAAAAATACCACCAGAAAAGCAACCACTGCTGCTACTGCGATCAGCGCAACAATTATATCTGTTCTTCCCTTCAGAGGGGTATCTGCCAGAACATCTTTCATCATGGAAAACACCGTATCTGTACGGTTCATGTTGATCAGGGAAGAGCCTCCCATCACTGCTATGTTAATCGAATACAAGCCTGTATTCACAATAATTCCCGCAAGCAGACTGTCTACTCCCATTTTTGTCTGCAAAAATCCGGTTACAAAACCAGAACAGATTCCGGCAAGCATTGCTGCTAGTATTGATAAAAAAGGATGTCCGCTGACCGCCACAGCGGCTCCTACAGCGGCTCCTAATGTAAAGCAGCCGTCTGTAGAAAGGTCGCAGACATTCAACATGGAATAACTTAAAAACAATGCAAGGACAGTCAGGGAACAGATCAGTCCAAGTTTCAGGGCAGTTTCTCCTAAGGAGAGTGCAGTAGCCAGTGTCACAATCATTTCCTCCGGTTAATCGTTAATTTGTTTCCAGTTCGTTAAAGCTCTCTGCTGTAACGATCTCATTTACCTGTGTGCAGAGCGGCTCCATAGCAGCTTTGACAGTTTCAAAATCAAGGCCGAGACCTTCGCATGTTTCTGTGTTTACAGTAGCAGTACCATTGTCAAAGGTTTCTACAGGAGTGGTTGCCGGATCAGCACCATTCAGAAGAATATCGGCAACCATATCTGCTGTTTTTGCTCCAAGATTTGCGTAATCAACACCATACCCTGCGAAAGCGCCATTTAACGCAAAGGAATCAGCTCCTGTGTAATGCGGAATTCCTGCATCAATAAATTTCTCATAAATGGAAAGCTCTGCTGTCATAATGGTATTATCAGTTGGGGTAAACACTGCGTCAACACCATCTGCAACCAGTGCATCTGCTGCAAGCTGAACTTCATCTGTAGTGGTTCCGGTACGCTCAACATATTCGATTCCGTTCTCATCCATGTAAGCTTTTGCTGCCTCGATGGCTGCTGTAGAGGAATCCTGTCCGATATCATATAAAAGTCCGATCTTCTTGGTATCCGGATTAACAGCTTCGATCAGTTTCATAATGGAAGCAGTATCCAGATAATCGCTTGTTCCGGTAAGGTTTGCGCCAGGTGCCTCCAGGGATTCTACAAGACCTGCACCAACCGGATCCGATACTGCGGAGAATACAACCGGCGTGTCGGTTCCTTCTGTGCTTGCCTGCATACGCATAGCTACCGGTGTTGCAACGCCAACCATAAGGTCTACACCGTCTGCCTGGAAATCAGAAATAATCTGCTCCATAACATTGGCATCTGCATTACAGTTGTCATAGGAAATATTGAAGTTTACACCCTTCTCATCACCGATTTCTTTCAGGCGGCTTTCCAGATTGTCTACGATCTGGTTCAGAGATGCGTCATCTACATAATTGCAGATACCGATCTTGTAGTCCTCTGCAAGAACAGGTGTTGCCATCATCATAGTTGCCATTGTTGCTGCTGCGATTGCGATCATTCTTTTTTTCATAGTGTTTTCCTCTCTCTCTTAAAATTGGCGGGAGCGTGTTAAAAAAGGCTTTCCGCATAATATGTGTCACACTTTACGGAAATGATTTTCAAACAGGCTCCAGAAGATAACTAAGCCGATCTTCTGCATCTTGTCTGCGAGAAAGAATGAGTGGTAAAATGGATATCAAAAAACCGTCTTCAAAAAACAACATTCCCTGTTGCTCTTTGAGACGGTAATAAAATCTTATTATCGCGGTGCCACTCAAATTGACAAATCGTCCACTTTCTCATGTACAAACATACACTCCTGATTGGTAACGGGTTCGGTTCCCGTCGGCGCCTACTCTCCTGAAATATAATTTCGGGCCGCCCTCGAAAGTCCATTCCATCAGCCGCTTCATACGAAGATCACACCATCCTCCGCTCTCTGGTAAGTCATTATTCAATCTATTCATAATGACTAAATGTCACATCTGATTTACTACTCTTTCTCATCGGTTTAACTGGTTTATACTTTAGCACAGTGATGTAAGAATGTCAAGTGCAAATTCATCCAGTAACCTTAATTTTTAAAGCTATGGATCGGAGCCGGAATTCTTCCGCCTCTTGCCACAAACGCATCACAGGAGAAATTGTTTACCGGCATGATTGGTGCATAGCCAAGAAGACCACCGAATTCTACTGTCTCTCCTACTCCTTTTCCGATAACAGGGATCAGACGGACTGCTGTTGTTTTCTGGTTCACCATTCCAATTGCTGCTTCATCTGCAATAATGCCGGAAATGGTGGATGCCTTCGTATCACCTGGTACTGCGATCATATCAAGTCCCACAGAGCATACGCAGGTCATAGCCTCTAATTTCTCAATGGTAAGGGCACCTGCTGTTACCGCATCGATCATTCCCTGATCCTCGCTGACCGGAATAAATGCACCACTCAAGCCTCCAACTGCTGTGGAAGCCATTACACCACCTTTTTTTACCTGGTCATTTAACAGGGCAAGAGCTGCTGTAGTTCCGGGTGCACCGGCTCTTTCAAGACCGATTTCTTCCAGGATCTCAGCCACACTGTCACCGATTGCAGGAGTAGGCGCAAGGGAAAGATCCACAATTCCAAATGGAACGCCAAGCATCTTGGAAGCCTCCCTGGCAACCAGCTGACCAACACGTGTTACCTTAAATGCAGTTCGTTTGATCATCTCGCAGAGAGTTTCGAAATCCTCTCCTCTTACTTTCTCCAGAGCGGTTTTTACAACGCCCGGACCGCTGACACCAACATTAATAATACTATCAGCTTCTGTAACACCGTGGAAAGCACCTGCCATAAAGGGGTTGTCATCCGGCGCATTGCAGAATACTACCAGCTTGGCACAGCCAAGGGAATCCTGTTCTTTGGTTGCCTGAGCTGTTTCCAGAATAATCTCTCCCATAAGCTTCACGGCATCCATATTGATTCCAGTCTTTGTGGAACCAACATTCACAGAACTGCATACCCGCTCCGTACTGGCAAGTGCCTGCGGAATAGAACGGATCAGAAGCTCCTCTGCCGGTGTCATTCCCTTACTTACAAGAGCTGTATATCCACCGATAAAGTTCACCCCCACCTGCTTTGCAGCTTTGTCCAGGGTCCTGGCTATTGTTACAAAATCATCTGTAGTTTTGCATGCAGCACCCCCAACCAGACCGATTGGTGTAACAGAAATTCGTTTGTTTACAATTGGAATTCCGTACTGTGCTGATATTTTCTCACCAGTTTCCACCAGATCTTTGGCATATGTGGTAATTTTGTTATAAATTTTTTCGTTTAATTTCTCAAGATCGCTGTCAATACAATCCAGCAGGCTGATTCCAAGAGTAATGGTACGTACATCCAGATTCTCCTGCTCGATCATTTTGTTGGTCTCATTCACCTCAAATATATTAATCATAGCATTCGTATTCCTTTCTATGGATATATCACCTACAGGCGACATTTTTGTTAAATGAAAGTCCGATGGATGGGACTTTCATTTCAAATTCGATGCATTACGTTGAAAATATCCTCATGCTGACAATGGATCACTACGCCGATCTCATCCCCGAGAGCAGCCAGTTCTTTGGAAAGAGTTGCAATTTCCTTGTCTGAAGCACTGGTATCTGCAACCATCATCATGTTAAAATATCCCTGTACAATCGTCTGGGAGATATCCAGAATGTTAACCTGATTCTGGGCAAGATAAGTACATACCTTTGCAATAATACCAACGGTGTCATTTCCTACTACTGTGATAATTGTTTTTTTCATGATACTCCTCCTGTATTTGGGTCTGCTGCCCATTTTGACTGTCCCAGGGAAAATACAGCTTTAAGTTTTCCCTGAACTGTATATAAAAACTGAACCTGTATTTCAAATATAGTTTTGTTTCTTTACTGTAAATTATCTCTTCTACAATACAACCACATCTGAAATACTGTCCCGTTTCGCAACCTGAATCTGAAAATCTTTTGATCTATATGGATTATCTCCAAGGGTTACCTCTGAGCACACGGTCTCATAGGCAAGAGCCTCATAGTTGTTTTCTTTGCTTAAATGTCCAAGAAAAACAGCTTTCATGTCATCATGCAAAAGCCTGCAAAGCAGCTTTCCTGCATTTTCATTGGAAAGATGTCCCCTGTCGCCTAAGATACGCTGTTTCAGATAATAGGGATAACTTCCCACCTGAAGCATACGGATATCATGATTTGCCTCCAGCAAAAGAGCATCCAGATTTTGTAAATTATCTACTATGTAATCGTTATATTTCCCAAGATCTGTGGCGATTCCAACTGCCTTATCTTCACACTCAACCCGGTATCCTACCGGCTGTGCCGCGTCATGTGGAATGGAAAAAGGATGAATGGTCAGATCCCTAATATGAAAATCCTGATCCTCCACAATCTCATGAAAAGTGTCTTCTGGAAAATTCTTCATATTCTTCATTCTGCTGATCGCATCTGCAGTTCCACCTGTAGTATAAACCGGAATGTGGTATCTGCGTGCCATCACCCCCAGACCGCTGATATGATCAGAATGCTCATGCGTGACCAGAATCGCATCAATGTCCCTGCCAGTAAGCTCCAGCTGGTTCAGTCCCTGCTCGATCCTTTTGCCGCTTATTCCTGTATCTACAAGAACATGGGTCTCTTCTGATCCCACATAAATACAGTTTCCGCTGCTTCCACTGGCAATGCTACAAAGTCTCATTTCTTCTTACTCCTTCATCTATCTGCTTCCAGGTTTTTTCCACATTTCCGTTATTTTCTACAACGAAATCTGTATGGGCTCGAAAATAATCTTCGCTGGCCTGATTTCCGATAATTCCAAGAGATTTTTCCCTTGTATAGCCTCGGTTTTTCATCAGGCGCTGAATGCGGATTTCCTCATCTGTATGAATATACCATACTTCATCACAAAACTCCTGGTAATGTTCTTCCAGAAAAAGTGCAGCTTCCACAATGCATAGCTTCCGTCCCTTATTCTTCTGTTCCTCCAGGCTTTTCAGTATATATCTTTTTACAGCCGGATGAATTATTCCATTTAGGCGGCTCAAAAAATCCGGTTGCTCAAATACTACATCGGAAACCCTCTTCCGGTCAATAGTTTTATCGTTTTTTATCACATCTTTCCCAAATAGATCAATCACTGGCTGATAACATTCCTGTCCCGGAGCCATCACAATATGTCCCACTTCGTCAGCCTGTATAACAAAAGCATTATATTTTTCCTCAAGATAAGCAAGCACCGTGCTTTTTCCGGCACCAACTCCTCCTGTAATACCAATTGTCTTCATTTGTCCTATTCCTTACTGCTTCGATTTCACCTGGTAACTATGAGGTGCAAACTATTTTCTTCCTCAATCCTATTCCAGGCATAGCTCTGATTCTACTTTGCCTCGTACCAGTTATTCCCCTGATGCATATCTACTTCCAGCTCCACTGCCAGATTGGCTGCACCCTTCATTTCCTCTTCCAGAATTCTTGATACTTGAGGGATTTCATCTTTCCAGGTCTCGATCAGCAATTCATCGTGGACCTGAAGCACCAGTCTGGATCTCAGTTTCTCATCCAAAAGACGTTTATACACACGATTCATGGCAATTTTGATAATATCTGCAGCAGTTCCCTGAATTGGCGAGTTCATGGCAACACGCTCGCCAAAGGATCTCTGCATAAAATTGCTGGATTTCAGTTCCGGAACCGGCCTTTTTCTGCCAAACATAGTGGAAACATAGCCTTTTTCTTTTCCCTGCTCCACAAGTCCATCCAGAAATCCCTTTATGCTTGGATAGGTCTCAAAATATTTCTGGATATAAGCAGCAGCCTCTTTTCTTGTAATACTAAGATCCTGGCTAAGGCCAAAAGAGCTGATGCCATATACAATACCAAAATTCACCGCCTTGGCATTTCGTCTTTGCAGAGGAGTGACCTCCTCAAGCGGAATATGAAAGACCTGAGACGCTGTCAGTCGATGAATATCTTCCGCCTCCCTGTACGCCTTGATCAGCTTTTCATCCCCGGACATGTGAGCCAGAACACGCAGCTCAATCTGTGAGTAATCAGCATCCAGGAATACAAATCCAGCTTCCGGTACAAACACTTTGCGGATCAGTCTTCCAAGTTCCATGCGGACCGGAATATTCTGAAGGTTTGGCTCTGTACTGCTGATTCTGCCAGTGGCAGTTATGGTCTGGTTAAAAGTGGAATGGATCCTTCCATCCTTCTCGATCACGGCTCCAAG
>ENA-UOOA01006375-UOOA01006375.1-human-gut-metagenome-genome-assembly--contig:-P61old-NODE-6375-length-11439-cov-4.159083_pt1 | contig 11439 bp, 7 predicted proteins | sample MGYA00242467_ERZ724014 | MGnify/ENA metagenome assembly ERZ724014
GGCATTCCCATGTCATGGTTTACCTCATTTCCCTCTGCTTGAGGTGACTTGCTTGACGGCGATTACGCAGACGACGTTCCGCATCTGCGGAAGGTGTGGGCGGCACGTAATCGTGCGGGTGAATCTCGACGGCAGCATCCGGACTTGGCGGCCGCACAAAACCAGCCGAGGTGTCTGCAAAGACGCCGCGCTTCTTAAGGTCTTCACTGAACTGCTTATAGAAGTCACAAAATTCCGCTTGGTCCTGAACGGCCTTATCGACGGTTGACTGATCCTGGATCTTCATGTCTTTGATAATCGTGGGATTATTCGGGTCTTCAGAAAACTCAGCTGGGTCAGCCTCTACGACACGCATGATGATCTGCTGTTCGCTGCTACCTTTAAGGACAGCGACCGCTTTGTGTTCGTTTGTGTCAAACATAAGACGCCAGGGTTTGCCCGAGCCATCCATAACGGCATAACGGACCACATTGACACCACGTTCAGCCATAGCATCATTAATTGCACGCTCGATATACTCGTCTTTTACGGCCTTATCAAGCTCGGCGTCGGCGATTTCAATTTCTTCGTAAATATTATCGATTTCATAAATGCGCTTAAGAACAGTCGGTCGATGGTATCGATCGTTGAGTAGCTCTACTCGAATCTGGTATTGCGTGTACTGCTCATGCTTCTCGGCAGACTCATACTGGGCACGCTTCATGACATGATCGAAATCCTTGATGCTCTTATTAATAGCAAGCAGCTCCTCAACAGTTGAATCGGAATCAAGCGCATCATAGGCGGCGCGGATCGATTCGAATTTCGCGCTTATTCGATTACGCAGCGCCATATCCAAGGCTTCATCCTGCATCAAAGAGATGGCGACTTCCGACCACGCGTCAAATGATTGCGCCGCCCCCTCAAACGTTTCAACGCCCGAAGAAGACTCCGCCGCCGCGGTTATCTGAAGCAATGCCCTCTTCAAATCTATAGGATTATCAGGCGTTACATCAAAATCAATCGCCCTAGCAAGACCTTCTGCTCTCAGCTTTTCAACGGTCAAAGCAGCATCAATCTGACTTTTGCTCATCTCCATCCTCTGCTTCAGATGAGCGTCAAAAGTCATTTGTGGAAACAGGACGTGAAGTGTTGAAAGCAAATGAGCTAACGCCTTCTCCATTCTCACCCTTGTATCCCTACCAAGACTCATCGTGTTTTCTTCATGTTCGGCATAAAAGGAGCGAGAACAATTGGTGATCAGCTCGTCCAACATTGCCCGTGTTGATTCATCCAGCCCGGAAGCTATCTCATCGATCCGTTTCCTAAGGTCCGCGAGAGTCTCATTAAATTCCTCTTTGGCGGCGTAACTTGCATCTTTTTCCGCCGTCTCACGAGCAGCTAACGCACCCGTAACAATTGCGGTGGGAGCCAAAAGGACCATACCAACAGCGCCGGCAGCACCCAAGCTTGTCCCAGTAGATGCGGCGCTACTTGCCGCAGGGCCAACAGATGTAAACATCCCAACCACGGCGCTCATACTTGCTATCCCTCCGTTTTTGACCAACTTGGTCCTTGCGTCTTTCCTACATCTTTCTACCGCCGTCTTGCGCGATTCTGTTGCGCAACATTGGCGAGCGGCAGATTTGTCGATGTTGCGCAACAGAAGGCGGCGGCAAGCGCATATCCTGCTAATGGAAGAAAGGATGAAAGCGCGCCATGACCGGTTCTTACGAAGAAGTTCGACTCGTCAAGTTTCATACGCCAGCACTGCTCACCGAGCGCGAGCAGGCTGCGGCACGGCGTCGCTTCTGCACGCTTCTCGTTCCGCCGCAAAAGGGCGGCTTTGGCGGCAACGCCTACGTCCGCCGCGTCCAGAGCGGCGATCGCGCTTTTGAGCTCGCGCTTAAGATGCCGCGCCCCGATGCCCAGCCCGAGCAAGAACAGCTCAACCGAGAAACTTTGGAAGAGGAGTACCGCACGCTCTCCGTCGTATCCAATCTAAGGGGTTTTCCCGATGTCTATGGTTTTGGCTACACGGCAGACGGTACCCCGGCGCTGCTCATGGAGTGGGTTGATGGCGTCTCGCTTCTTGATGCACGGCGGGCTCTAAGTGATGGCGCTGAAACCTGCCCCGGTGATATCGTCGCCGCGCTGGGTCTGAGCGTACTCAAGATCATCTTGTCCACGCAATCGCTCGACACGCCCTTTGTCCACCGTGACCTCTCCATGCGCAACATCATGCTGCGTCACGATCGCATCCCGCTCGAGGAACAGGTCTCGAGTGGCTATTTTGACATCTGCCTGATCGATATGGGCAGTGCCAAGCTCGTTAAACCGGACTTTTCCCTTACCGTCGACGTCAACGCTTTTCGCGGTGCCACGCCGGCATACGCGGCACCCGAAATGTTGGAGCGGTTTAAGGCCGACCCCGGTGCGCGCGACAACCCCGCCGTCGACATCTATGCGCTGGGAAGCATCCTCTACGAGCTTTATTGCGGACACGCGCCCTTTGAGGCAGAACTCAGGCGCTCTGGAGATCACGCGCGCCTCAAGCGCGCCGTGCAGCCGCAACCCCTTTCGCCCACAACTCCCCGCGAGCAGGGCTTGGTCAACGCGATTATGGCTTGTTTGGCAGTCTCGCAAGACGCACGCCCTTCGGCAAACAAACTCGCGGCGCGCCTTGAGCCTTTCGCCCGTACGGGTGCCCCGCGAAAGCGCCGGCCCGTAGCGGATCGCGGCAGCGCTACCGTGCGGACGGACGCCACCGCCCCCACCCGCACGGTTGCACAGGCGCAGCCCGCGTCTCGGCCAACCCCATCCACCGAGACCGTCCGCAGCGCCGAGTCCATGCGTCGCGCGCGCCTTGCCGTCAAACGTCAACGCACGATGGCACTCACGATGGTGATTGTTGCCCTGGTAGCAATCGTGGTCATACTCGTCCTCGCATCTGCCGGCATGCTTTAGCCGGCGGCGATGCCAAGGTCAGCTCATAGACCCTATACAAAAAACGGTGACGAACGCAGCTCTCGATAAAGCCGCACCCGTCACCGCTTCACGCATCGCATACAGGCGGCACTAGGAAATCATAAGCTCGAAGGAATCCGTGATGCGCGTTCCCATGGTAACGGCGCCGTCTCCCGATTCGACTGTGGTATTCAGGTAGTACTTGCCGTTCTTCTTTTTAGGTACACCCGTAACCGTAAGGTCGCAGCCCTCCTCCTCGACGGGAAGCGAGAACTCAAAACCCTTGTTTCTAACAAACGTACCGGTGACGTCCGTGTAGGTGCGATAGTCGTCACCATCGGATTGGGCGACGGTTTTTTCGGCGTTGTAGGTATCGTGGGCATGCAGCGTGGCCGAGATGTCTGCAACCACTTCGCCGGAATCGCTGATGCTCTTAAACACAATCACAAGGTCGTTTTTGCTCGCGCCGTAGCAAGTATGACCCCAAGAGTTGCCCGTCTCCTTAAGTGCTCCGCGCCACGTAGTGTTGGCAAAGGTCGTGGGTTTATCGATGTTGAGCTTCGCTGTGCTACCGGAGGTCGTGGTGGTCGACGAGGTCGCATTGCCCGTCGTGGAGGAGTCCTCGGCATCGGAGCTGGCGTCCTCGCCGTTCTTGCTTGCGGTCTTGAGCTCCGCCTTAGCATCTTTAAGGTCGGACTTTGTCTGATCGAGCTCGTCTTGCGTTTTTGTGAGTTCGTCCTTGGAAGATTCAAGCTGCTTCTTGAGCTTTTGAATCTGCTCCGTATTTTGCGGATGAGCCAAACCATATGAGTAGCCCACCCAGCCGGTTCCCGCGCACAAGGCGGCAACGACAATAACGCCGGCGGCGATGGCGGGCGCATACGACTTGCCCAGGCGCTTGCGTGCTAGCTTGTACTCGGCCTTGGCCGTCTTGAGGCTCTCGCGGTCCTGCTCGAGCTGCTCTTCCTCACTGAGCGGCGCAGAACCAAAATCGGCATGGCAGGCAGGCTCAGTTTCCACGTCCTCGATCGTAGTGCCAAAGTCTGACAAGGGATCGACTACACGCGTGGCGTCCGAATCGGATTCGGGCACAGCGGGCTCAAACGCGCCGGGTGCCGCCACCGGCTGCTCGTCTGCTTTCGAGGCAGCATCCGCCTTAGGCAACTCCACCGTTGCCGCCGTAGCGGCCTCGCCGTCGCGCCAAGAAAAGGCAGGGCTCTGTGACACGGTCTGGGGCGTAGTATAGGGATCTTCGGAAACGGGTGCGGTCGACGAGGGCGCGGCAAGAGGCGATCCACACTCAGAGCAAAAACTAGCGTCATCGGGCAACAATGCACCGCAATAAGGGCATTCCATAGGGCACGACCTCTCAAAATGTGTCGTTTGCAGCCATCCTGCAACTTGGCGTATCTGCCCTATAATGTCTCAATAGTTATGCAAAGCGTTGCGCAACATTTTTCGAGTCGGTACGCTTTGAGCGTAGCCATTTCCTATCATGTTTGCAGTACGTCATTAAAGTTATCTGGGGAGGCAGCCATGGCGGCGGAAACACCGTGCTCGGTCCTCTACAACGACATCCGATCGTTCGGCGGTCTCAAGCATCTCGAGATTGCGCGAATGCTCATCAACGGCAATTCGTATGCAGGCAGCACCCTGCTCGACAAATGCTCTACCAACCGCTCGTACCTCACTCGCTACATCGTCCACCGCGAGCCCGATCAGTGTGTGCCAGGTATCTACAATGACCTTACCGTCTCCACACTCAACCTTGCCGCCGCCATTAGTAACAAGCTCGGCGGAGGCGATCGCGCCTATCAGGAAATATCCGAGCATTACAGCGGCCCGGCGGCCCAAAGCATGATGTCGATTCTCGGCGATTATGACCTCGACGACCGCCTCTACGCCAACGCCTTGGGGCGTATCAACAGCTCCGATGACCATAGCCCCCGCGAAAAGAGCACGCTCTTCCTGATGCTCTTTGTGGCGACGGGAGCACTTGCCGATCCCGTTCAAGGCGTGGCCACCGTCGAGCGCTTTTGCGACAGCAAGACGGGCGGGCACTTTGGCACCACCGAAACTACCGTCGGACGTGGCTTTATGGGCAGCCTGGAGCAGCCGCGCACCGTTGCCCCCAACCTCGGTCTGCTCAGGACACATGCCGACAACTGCGTCGACATGCAAATCCATCCCCTCACACGCGATCCGCGCGGCACCGTGATTGGTTCTTTGCCCAAAACCTCGCCCAGCATCACCGATGTGGGCGCCGACGCATCGCGCGAGCATCTTCGCATTTGGCTTGAGGGTGAGCACTGGTACGCCCAGGGCCTTGGATCGACCAACGGCACGGTGCTCGAATCGGGTGCAGGCGACGGCGATACCGTAATCGAGCCGCCCCGCGACCAACGAGAGCCCGGCAAAGTCTATCCCCCCGTGGAAATCGCCAACAGCGACAGACTTCATTTGGGTCTCTATACAACGTTTCTCGTTATTGTGGACTAGCGCGTAGAGACGCGGGAAACAGGTGTCACTCGTCTTATATCATTTACGTTGCGCGCTGCGCTATAAATAGCAATACAAGCCAGCTTATCGGCAAACACGTCTATCATGGGCTTTAATCGATAATCGCGTTCTCGGCGTGAGCACGCGGCCCCACCAAATGAAGGAACGCCTTGGATACCACCAACACCGCCCCTGGCGACAAACTCATCCGTCTCGACACGTTCGATACCGCCGTGGCGGTCGACCCCAGCGCCGAGGATGATGCCAAGCGACGGTTTATGACGCTTATTCTTCAGACGGCATACCGCGACGACGGCAATATCGGGCACGTGCTGCGCGCGACCAACACGAGCGGCGAGGTCTTTGCCGTCAAGCTACTCAAGGACAACGCCATCCTTTCCGGCCAAGCCCCCGATCGCTCCGCCGAGCAAGCGGCTGCGCACCTGGCCAACACCGCCGCGCTGTTCGAGGAGTACCGCCATCTGTGCACCGTCTCGCACCTGCGTGGTTTTCCGCGCGTCTATGGCTACGGATCGTGCGAGGACGACCCGCTCATCCTCATGGAGTGGGTCGAGGGTACCTCGCTCAAGCAGGCGCTGCCCTTGCTTCCGCACCATGCCTCGGGCGGGCTAACCACCCAGATGGTGGCCGCCGTTGGAAACGCCGTGCTTCGCGCACTCCTGATGACCCAGGGGCTCGTGAATCCGGTCGTCCATCGCGACCTGTCGCCCGCCAATATCATGTTCCGTACCACCAGCCGAACGCTCGAGCAGCAGATCGCCGATTGCTCCTTTGACCCCTGTCTCATCGACATGGGCTCCGCGACCATTGCCCTCGGCGACGACACGATCACCCGGCGCGCCGACATCTGGCGCTTTGCCACGCCTGCATACGCCGCGCCCGAGATGCTCACGCAGGATATCGAAGGCATCGCGGCCCTTCGCCGCTCGCCCGCCATCGACGTCTACGCGCTATCGAGCATTCTGTACCAGCTCTACAGCGGCCGCAAACCGTTCGATGTCGAGTCGACGGGTGCCGCGGCAACCGGCTCGTTCTATCTCATAAAGACCAAGACCAAGCCGGCACCGCTTGAGCCGCGATGCAATGACGACGAGGCGCTCGTCCAAATCATCATGAAAGGCATCTCGGTCGAGCAGTGTGATCGTCCCACCGAGCAGCAGATGCTCGAGGTGCTCTCGGCATACCTCACCGATGCCGAATCCGAAGGCTGCGAAGGCGCGGGCCGTGACGCCGCAATTGACATCGACTCCGGTACGCACCTTAAGGTCGACGTCGCCGGCGAGCGCGCGCGAGAGATCCTGGAGCAGGCCCGGCACGATGCCATGACCCGCCGCCGCTTTATTATCGGTGGCGTTGTCGCAGCCGTTGCGGGGCTCGGCGTTATCGGGGCGGCAACCCATGGCTTTGGCATCCCCGACTACCTGGACGGCATCCGCGGTTCACTTGACGACTACACCTGGGATCAGCTGCAGGAGATTTCGCTCAAGATTAAGGCCGCCGAGACCCGTAGCGAGGCACGCGAGATTGCCAAGCGCTATCATCTGCTCGATGACAACGGGCATATCCCCTATCCGTGTACCAAGCGCGTGAGGCTCACCAACGGGCTGCACATCGGCGCGCAGCTTGTGGGCATCCGTCACGACGAGCTTCTAGACGGTACGGGCAAGGCCGGACTGACGTTTATGTTCGATGCGGGTATTGCCGAGCGCAACGCTGCGGTTGAACCGCCGAGCGCCGGCTGGGCAGATTGCGAGCTGCGGGAATGGCTCGACGGCGACGGCCTTAAGCTGCTGCCCAACGAGTTGCGCGCACTCATTAAATCTGTCAAAAAGATCTCGAATAACGTTGGCGCCACCAGAAGCGCGTCGTGTCTGAGCGAGCTGCCCGCAACCCTTTGGCTGCCCGCCATGGTCGAGCTGTGCGGTACGCAACCGCCCGAGTCATTTGCCGAGGACTTTCAGTACCTGGCAGACATCTACAACGGCGAAGGCAAGGAGTACCAGCTGTTCCGCGAGCTCAAGGTAAGTCCGTATACCACGAATGAGACGTTGGTTCGCCAGTGGAAGGGCAAGGACGCCTGTTGGTGGGAACGAACGGCGAGTCCCGACACATCAGAGAGCAAAGGCACGCTCTATATGAATCGCGTGGGACACGACGGCGACGTCTTTACGTACGCAACGCCTGCGGAAAAGCCAAACAAGCGAACCTGTGTGATCCCCGGATTCTGTATCTAGGGAGCGGGCGTCTTGCCGTGACGGGACCCCACCCCGGCAATTGTCTTGATCTGTAACAGTTAGAACCCAAAAACCGGTCTAAATGTTACAGATCGAGACAAAACCCCAGCCCCGCGAGACAACATCTCAATCTGTAACAGTAAGGGGTTAAAAACCTCTCTAGATGTTACAGATTGAGACAAACTCAAACCTCGCAAAACAAAATCTCGATCTGTAACAGTTAGAGGTCATTTTCCCCGCTAGATGTTACAGATCGAGACATTGAGTTTCCTGCCAACTGTTTGTCTTGATCTGTAACATCTGGAATCCAAAAACCGGTCTAACTGTTACAGATTGAGACAAACTCAAACCTCGCAAAACAAAATCTCGATCTGTAACAGTTAGAGGTCATTTTCCCTGCTAGATGTTACAGATCGAGACGTTAGTTTTCGGCTGAAATGTTCGTCTAAATCTGTAACAACTATGGTTCAAAAACCGGTCCAGATGTTACAGATTGAGATGATTGATTGGGACGGTCCATCGGTAAACCAACTACCCTCATCTGTAGCGAGATGTCATGCATTTATTCTGTACTAGACACCCCCAGGGGGTATGGGTGTATAGTATCGGCAGGTTAACAATTCCAACACCGAACCACGGAAAGGAGAAGCCATGGCTCAAGATAAGTTCGACGTGGGCGGCATGACATGCGCCGCCTGCCAGGCGCACGTGGACCGTGCTGTGAGCAAGCTCGACGGCGTCGAGAACGTCGCGGTCAACCTACTCGCCGGTTCCATGATGGTCGACTACGACCCAGCGCAGGTCTCCCCCGACGATATCTGCACCGCCGTCGACCGCGCGGGTTACTCGGCCTCACCCGTCGATGCGAGCACCGGTGCCGCCGGCTCAAACGGCAGCACGCAAGCCAGGTCCGGCGCCGCCCACATGGAGTCGCCCACCAAAAAATTGGAGGCCGCCGCCTCTGCCATGCGCGCCCGCCTCATCATCTCGATCGTTTTCCTCGTCCCACTGTTCTACATAGGCATGGGACACATGCTTGGTTGGCCGCTGCCCGGCATTTTCACCGACCATACCCACAGCATGACGCTCGCCCTCACCGAGCTCGTCCTGCTCATTCCCATCGTCTATGTCAACGACGCGTACTTTATCAATGGGTTTAAATCGCTCGCGCACGGCGCGCCCACCATGGACGCCCTCATCGCCGTGGGCGCCACCGCCTCCGTCGCCTGGTCGCTCTACGCCATGTTCATCATGGCCGACCAGCTGGCCACAGGTCAGGTGCACGAGGCAATGATGACAAGCATGGACAACCTGTATTTTGAGAGCGCCGGCACGATCCTGTCGCTCGTCACCGTGGGCAAATACCTCGAGACGCGCAGCAAGTCCAAAACCGGCGGCGCCATCGAGGCGCTGATCGACCTGGCGCCCAAGACCGCGACCGTCGTGGCAGAGGACGGCAGCGAGACCACCGTCGACGTCGACAGCATCCTTCCCGGCCAGGTCCTGCGCGTGCGCCCCGGCGAGTCCATCCCCGTCGATGGCGTGGTGCTCGAGGGCAGCTCGGCCGTGGACGAGAGTGCGCTCACCGGCGAGTCCATCCCCGTAGAAAAGACCGCCGGCGACACCGTCAACGCCGCCACCGTCAACCGCACCGGGTCGTTTACCTTCCGTGCCACACGCGTGGGCGCCGACACGTCGCTTGCCAAGATCATCCAGCTCGTCGAGGACGCCAATGCCACCAAGGCGCCTATCGCCCGCCTGGCCGATAAGGTCGCCGGTGTGTTCGTGCCCGTGGTGTTTGTGATCTCGGCCGTAACTTTTGTAGTGTGGATGGCACTGACCGGCAGCATAAACGAGGCGCTCACCTCCGCCGTGGCGGTGCTGGTGATCAGCTGTCCGTGCGCACTCGGCCTGGCCACGCCCGTCGCCATTATGGTGGGCACCGGCAAGGGCGCCGAAATGGGCATTCTGTTTAAGAGCGCCGAGGCGCTGGAGAACCTGCGCAGCGTGGGCACCGTGGTGCTCGATAAGACGGGTACGGTCACCCGCGGCAAGCCTGCCGTGACCGATATCGTGGTAGCCACGCGCGCCGACGGCTCGCCCGCAATGAGCGAAAAGGCGCTGCTCAAGCTGGCCGCCGCGTTGGAGCGCTCAAGCGAGCACCCGCTGGCCGAGGCGATTATGGCCGAGTGCGAGGCGCGCGGAATCGTCGCGCGCATGGTCGAGGACTTTGCCGCCGTGCCCGGTCGTGGCGTTACGGCGCGCGAGGGGCAAAACGCCATTGCAGCCGGCAATGTACGCCTGATGGACGAGCTGGGCGCTGCCGTGCCCACAGGCCTTGCCGAGCAATTTGCCACCGATGGCAAAACGCCGCTGTTCTTTGCCAAGAACAGCGAGCTTGTCGGCATCATCGCCGTGGCTGACGAGGTCAAAGAGACAAGCGCCGAGGCCATCGCCGCGCTCCGCAAGCTCGGCGTCGACGTGCGCATGCTCACCGGCGATAACCGCGTGACGGCCGAGGCCATCGCCCGCCGCGTGGGACTGAGCAGCGAACAGGTTATCGCCGACGTCCTGCCCGCTGACAAGGAACGCCACGTGCGCGAACTGCAGGATGCGGGCGGCAAGGTCGCCATGGTGGGCGACGGCATCAACGACTCCCCCGCTCTGGCGCGCGCCGACGTGGGTCTGGCCATCGGCACCGGCGCCGACATCGCCAAGGAGGGGGCAGATGTGGTGCTCATGCGCAGCGACCTCATGGATGTTGCGCGGGCCATCGAGCTTTCGCGCGCCACGATTCGCAACATCAAGCAGGACCTGTTCTGGGCGCTGTTCTACAACGGCATCGGCATTCCACTCGCCGCGGGCGTGTTCTTCCCCCTCACGGGTTGGCAACTCTCGCCGATGTTTGGCGCCGCGGCGATGAGCCTGTCGAGCGTGTGTGTTGTTTCCAACGCTCTGCGCCTGCGAACCTTTAAGCCTAAAGTGGCAAAATAGGCTCACTATTACGTCCATTTAGAATGGGTTTTCCAGGTGCCCGAGATTGACCTGAAAGAGGAGCGACGCGTACTTTGGTGCGCGAGCGATGGCTTGAAGGTCAAGGTCGGGTGCCTGGGAAAGCCGACACAACAGAGAGGAATACCCATGCGATACACAATCAAGACTTCCGGCCTTATGTGCGGCCACTGCGACGCCACCATCGAAACGGCACTGCTCAACGTGACCGGCGTGACCGACGCCGACGCCGATCACGAGACCCAGACCGTCCAGGTGGAGTGCGCCGACACCGTGACCGCCGAGCAGCTCGCCGCCGCCGTCGAGGGCGCCGGCGAGAAGTTCCACGCCCTTTCGGTGACCGCAGCCTGGCTACCACCGCACCAGCAGGCACCGCTGTCGGCCGACATAGCCGCCCAGCAACCACCGCTCAACCAGCCCTTCAGAAGTTGCGGTGAAATAGTTCCTGTTTTAGCGCTCCAAGCCCTCAATCAAGAACTATTTCACCGCAACTGAGGGCGAGGTATTTGAAGGATTGACCAGAAACGAGGACTCGCCATGATGGCAGACCATAAATCGGTGACCCGCATGCTCAAGACGGCACGCGGTCAGATCGACGGCATTTTGCGGATGGTCGATGAGGACCGTTATTGCGTCGATATCTCCACGCAGCTCATGGCCACACAGGCGCTCCTCGCGCGCATTAACGCCGACGTGCTCAAGGCGCATATCGAGGGCTGCGTGACTT
>ENA-UOOA01006376-UOOA01006376.1-human-gut-metagenome-genome-assembly--contig:-P61old-NODE-6376-length-11435-cov-39.556766_pt1 | contig 11435 bp, 11 predicted proteins | sample MGYA00242467_ERZ724014 | MGnify/ENA metagenome assembly ERZ724014
GGCAACCTTCGGGCTGGGGATGACCTTGCGGTCCTCGCCCTCGCAGGGCTGCTCGACACCGCCGTTGAAGAAGAACGTCACATGGGCGTACTTCTCGGTTTCGGCAATGCGCAGCTGGGTCTTGCCGTGGGCAGCCAGGTACTCACCCAGGGTGTTCTTCAGCTCGACCGGCGGGTAAGCCACTTCACAGTTGGGCATGGTGGCATCGTACTCGGCCATGCAGACATAGTTGACCTGCTTGCGGCCGCCGCGGCGCTCAAAGCCGGTGAAAGCATCATCGCAGAAGATGCGGGTCATCTGGCGGGCACGGTCGGGGCGGAAGTTCATGAAGATAACGGTATCGCCATCCTGCACACGGCCGCCCTCGCAGGTGACAACGGGCACGACGAACTCGTCGGTCACATCGGCAGCATAGCTGGCCTCGATAGCCTCGGCAGCGTTGGCGGCGTGGTTGCCCTCGCCGTAAACAAAGGCAGCGTAGGCTTTCTCCTCGCGGTCCCAGTTATTGTCACGGTCCATGGCGTAGTAACGGCCGGAAACAGAGGCGATCTTGCCGATGCCCAGTTCGTCCAGCTTGGCCTGCAGGTCAGCCAGGAAGCCCTTGCCGCTGTGGGGGTCGGTGTCACGGCCGTCCATGATGCAGTGCAGGTAAACGTCCTTGGCACCCAGGTGCTTGGCCATCTCCAGCACGCCGTACCAGTGGTCGGCATGGCTGTGGACGCCGCCGGTACCGACCAGGCCCATCAGGTGGATGGCCTTGCCGGCATCGATGGCAGCTTTCATGTTCTTGACCAGCACGGGGTTCTTGAGCATCTCACCGTCCTTGATGGACTTGGTGATGAGGGTCAGTTGCTGGTAGACGATGCGGCCAGCGCCCATGTTGGTGTGGCCGACTTCCGAGTTGCCCATCTGGCCCTCGGGCAGGCCGACGGCCATGCCGCTGGCCTGGATGGTAGTCATGGGATAGTTGGCAAAGATCTTGTCCAGGTTGGGCTTATTGGCGGCGGCCACGGCGTTGCCGTAGGTCTGATCCGGCGTCCAGCCGAAACCGTCCATGATGCAAAGCATTACAGGTTTTTTAGACATAAATTGAAACTCCTTTTGTACAGGTAGCGCAAAAGGCCCCCTCTGGGAGGGTGACTCCCCGCAGTGTGGGGAGATGTCTCGTAGCGACAGAGGGGTCCGGGCCCGAAGGGCTCCGCCGTAGGCGGTGGGGGAGAGACATAAAGTAAACCGTTGCTTACTTGAAGGTCTCTCCCTCCGGCGCTTCGCGCCACCTCCCTCACAGAGGGAGGCATTTTACTCTACTATTGTATCAGCCCTTGGTGGCAGCGTCAACAATGATGGCAAACTGGTCGGCCTTCAGGGAAGCACCGCCGATCAGGCCGCCGTCAACATCGGGCTTGCCCAGCAGTTCCTCGGCGTTCTTGGCATTCATGCTGCCGCCGTACTGGACGGTCAGGGCCTTGGCGGCATCTTCGCCGTACAACTCGCCGACGACCTTGCGGATAGCGGCGCAGACTTCCTGTGCCTGGTCAGCGGTAGCGGTCTTGCCGGTGCCGATAGCCCAGATGGGCTCGTAGGCGATAACGACGTTCTTCAGCTCGTCAGCGGTCACGCCGTTCAGGGCGATCTTGACCTGCATGCGGACCAGCTCCTCGGTGACACCCTGCTCACGCTGGGCCAGGCTCTCGCCGACGCAGATGATGGGCTTCAGGCCGCCGGCCAAGGCTGCCTTGGCGCGCTTGTTGACAGTCTCATCGGTCTCGGCAAAGTACTGGCGGCGCTCGCTGTGGCCGACAACGACGTACTCAACGCCCAGGTCGGTCAGCATGTCGGCGCTGATCTCGCCGGTGTAAGCGCCGGACTTCTCGAAGTGGACATTCTCAGCGCCAACGTGGATGTTGGTGCCCTTGGTCTTGGCAACAGCGGTGACCAGGTCGGTGAAAGGCACACAGATAACGACCTCGCAGCCAGCGTCCTTCACAGCGGGGATCAGGGCGTCGATCAGCTCGGCGGCCTCGGTAGCGGTTTTATTCATTTTCCAGTTGCCGGCAATGATTGCCTTGCGGTTCTGCTTATCCATGATAGTTGCTCCTTTATTTCATATATTTTTCAAACAAAAAGGGGCGCAGCGGCTCTGCCGCCGCGCCCTGCGGGTTACAAATTAAGCTTTCTGGATAACGGCGATGCCGGGCAGTTCCTTGCCCTCCAGGTACTCCAGAGAAGCACCGCCACCGGTGGAGATGTGGGTCATCTTGTCGCCCAGGCCCATCTGCTGGACAGCTGCAGCGCTGTCGCCGCCGCCGATCACGGTGGTAGCGTCGCTCTCAGCCATAGCCTTGGCAACAGCCAGGGTGCCGGCAGCCAGGGTCGGGTTCTCGAAGACGCCCATGGGGCCGTTCCAGACAACGGTCTTGCTGGCCTTGACGGCATCAGCGAACAGCTTCATGGTCTCGGGGCCGATGTCACAGCCTTCCTGGTCAGCGGGGATAGCGTTGACAGGAACAATGGCGGTCTCGACAGGGGCATCAATGGGATCAGGGAAGTCTTTGATGCAGGCAGCATCAACGGGCAGCAGCAGCTTAACGCCCTTCTCCTGGGCCTTAGCCATCATTTCCTTGCAGTAATCCAGCTTGGAGTCATCGCACAGGCTCTTGCCGATCTCGTAGCCCTGGGCCTTCAGGAAGGTGTAGGCCATGCCGCCGCCGATGATCAGGGTGTCGACCTTTTCCAGCAGGTTGGAGATAACGTTCAGCTTATCAGCGACCTTAGCGCCGCCCAGAATAGCGGTGAAGGGACGCTCGGGATCGTTCACTGCGTTGCCCAGGTACTTGATCTCCTTTTCCATCAGGTAGCCGACAGCGGTATCCTTAATGTAGTCGGTAACACCGGCGGTGGAGCAGTGGGCACGATGGCAGGAGCCGAAAGCGTCATCCACGTAAGCATCGGCCAGGCTGGCCAGCTCCTCGCTGAAAGCGGGCTCATTCTTGGTCTCTTCCTTGCGGAAACGGGTGTTCTGCAGCAGGACAACATCGCCGTTGCCCATGGTGGCAACAGCAGCCTTGGCGTTCTCGCCGACAACGGTGTCATCGTCAGCAAAGGTGACGGGCTGGCCCAGCTTCTCGCTCAGGCGGACAGCAACAGGGGCCAGGCTGAACTTGGCCTCGGGGCCGTTCTTCGGCTTGCCCAGGTGGCTGCACAGGATGACCTTGGCGCCATCATTGATCAGCTTTTTGATGGTCGGCAGAGCCGCGTTGATACGGTTGTCATTGGTGATCACGCCGTCCTTCATCGGGACGTTGAAGTCGCAGCGAACCAGCACGCGCTTGCCAGCGTAGTTTTCATCGTCAATGGTCTTTTTACCCAAACCCATAGTAAAAGCTCCTCTCGGTATTACACATTGTTATGGGGACGTTTTGCGCCCAATACCCATATTATACGCATAAAAAGGAATTTGCGCAAGTGTTTTTGATATATTTTTAACCAATGGTTCACATCTTCCCGGCTATTGACGGCACGGGCCGGGTGTGGTAGGATAAGGGCAAATATCGTGTTTTCGTTTTTCGTCAACTTTTCCCCGCTGTTACTGCCGTTTTGGGCCGGGCGGGTCATTTTTTTACAGGGAGGGTTAGTTTATGCTAACGCAATGTTTACCCGGTATCCTTATCCCCTTTGCCGGTACTACGCTGGGGTCCGCCTGCGTATTTTTCATGAAAAAAACGCTGCACGAAGGTGTGCAGCGCGCTTTAACCGGCTTTGCCGCCGGGGTCATGGTAGCGGCGTCGATCTGGAGTTTGCTCATCCCCGCCATGGAGCAGTCCAAGGGCCTGGGGCGGCTGGCGTTCATCCCCGCCACCGTGGGCTTCTGGCTGGGCATCGGCTTTTTGCTGCTGCTGGATATGGCGGTGCCTCATCTGCACCAGGGTGCCGACACGCCCGAAGGCCCCCACAGCGGCTTTTCCCGCACCACGATGCTGGTGCTGGCCGTCACGCTGCACAACATCCCCGAGGGCATGGCCGTCGGCGTGGTGTACGCGGGTTACTTAACGGGCAGTGCGTCTATCACGGCGATGGGTGCGCTGGCGCTGTCCCTGGGCATTGCCATCCAGAACTTTCCCGAGGGCGCTATCATTTCGATGCCTCTGAAAGCCGCGGGCATGAGCCGCGGCCGGGCGTTCTGGGCGGGTACGCTGTCCGGTGCCGTGGAGCCGGTGGGCGCACTGTTTACCATCTGGGCCGCCGGGCTGGTGGTGCCTGCCCTGCCCTACCTGCTCAGCTTTGCCGCCGGGGCCATGATCTACGTCGTGGTCGAGGAGCTGATCCCCGAAATGTCCCAGGGCGAGCACTCCAACGTCGGCACTATCTGCTTTGCGCTGGGATTCAGCGTGATGATGGTGCTGGACGTGGCACTGGGGTGATTTTTGCCCATCTGGGTTGATAATTTTTTCTATCACGAAGTTACCATGTATTAAGGCAATACCGCATAATTCTAAGTGCCGACACGGCGAGCGAGGTGCTTAAGCCGTCAGGCGGGAATTGTGCGGTGTTGCCTTAAATAATGTCTCGCCGTGGCTCATCAGATAAATGCTTTTTACCTTGGCTGACTCCTTTTGTCTTATGGAGTGGCTTCCATTCCGCGCCACCCTGCGGAGGCAATTCATTTATTTCTCCAGCACTGATACAAAATAAAACTTCTTATCAATCAAATTGCCAATCAAACCAGCGGTCCGTCCATAGGTCAGGGCAGCCACCACAGTGCCGATGCCTACTCCCTTCAGCGTACCGGTACCCACTACGGTCAGCACAATGGATACCGCAACGCAAGTCAGGTCCATGGTCGTCTTGACCTTGGCGTAAGGCTTGCGGATAATCTCCGAAAGGTCCCGGGCAAACAGATCCGTCGGGATGATCGGCAGCTTGCACCGGTTGGACAGCGCAATGCCCAGCGCGATGACCGGGCAGCTGGCCACAAAGTAGAAGATGCGCCAGCCCAAGCTGTAGGGTAGGCAGGGCAGCCACGCACCAAACACATCCAGCAGCTTGCCGAAGAAAAAGCCCGCCACAAAGCTGAACAGGTACGACGGCACAAACCGCTTGCGCAGCACCATCAACGTAATGACCAGCACGCCCTGGAACAGGTATGTCCAGGTGCCCAGCGTCAAAAACGGGAACACCAGCGACACCGCATACGGGAAGCTGGACACCGGCGAAATGCCCAGCCCCGCATACACCGTCACGGCCACTGCAAAGCTGTTGATGAGCACGGCCAGCACCAGCGCCAGCTCGCCCCGCACTACAATCTTATCCCTCGTTTCCATCGTTCTGTTTCCTCCCCGGATACGTCTATACCATCAATATACGCCAATTTCTGCGGCATGGCAAGCGTTATCTGGTTGACGGGCCGCTGCCCTGCATTTTCGGCAAAAGGCGTCCGATATGCAACACCGTGTTGCTTTTCTCCCCGGTTCGGCGTATAATGTCTATTATAGAAATTGTAACGCACCGGAAAGGATTTTCCGCTTATGACGGCACCCAAAACCGACCGCCGCATCCTGCGTACCCGTGCCCTGCTGCGCCAGGGCCTGGCCGAGCTGATGCAGGAGAAAAATGCAGGCGACATCACCGTAAAAGAGCTGGTCGCCCACGCCAATGTGAACCGTTCCACCTTTTACCTGCACTACACCGACATTGACCAGATGCTGGCTTCCGTTGAGGCAGAACTGCTGGAACGCATTGAGGCGTCCGTGCAGGCACACCCCATCGACCCGCACCAGGCACAGATCTTCCCGCTGGTGGGGGATCTATTTGCCCTGATGGCCGAAAACCGCGAGATCTGCGCCGCGCTGCTGGGTCCCCACGGCGACATGGCGTTTTTGCTGCAGATTGAAGCCATCCTCTCCCGCTACAGCCTGCAGGTGCTGGCCGATGCCTACCCGGATCGCCGGGCCGATCTGGACAGCGGGTATTCCTTTTGCCTGTCTGGCTGCGTGGGGCTTATCAAAAACTGGCTCCAGGCCGAGGAACCCGCCCCGCCCGAGGTGATGGCCCAGCGCACCTATCGGCTGATCCACAACGCCATGCGCGGCCTGTGCCCGGGGGTGGAAGCATGAAGAAAAAACTGCAGCCCGTCATCACCCTGCTGCAGCAGTACATGGCCCAGGACATGACGGTCTACGCCGGGCACGCCACGCTTTTCCTGCTCACGGCGTTTTTTCCGCTGCTGATGTGGCTGCTGGTGGTGGTCAACACCCTGCCGGGCTTTACGGTGGACAGCGTAGTCGAGCTGTTTTTCCGTTTTCTGCCGGATATTCCGGTCATTCGTGATACCATCGCCAGCCTTATCATCAGCATGAACGAGAACTCCAACACCTTTGTGGCATCGCTGGCCGTTATTACCACACTGGTGTCGGCGTCCAGCGGCATGGCAGCCATCCAGAAGGGCCTGCAAAAGTTGACCCCCGGCTCCCGCCGCACGATGCTTGACCGACTTTGGGCGGTGGTGTACACCTTCGCGTTTTTGTGGCTGCTGCTGATCGTGCTGTTCTGCCAGAACCTCAGCCCCCTGCTGCATTGGGCGTTGAGCCTGCTGCCCTGGCTGTCCCAGAGCCATCTGTTTCTCAGGCTGCACAGTTTGGTCAGCTTCAGTGCGCTGGCGGCCTTCGGGCTGTCCATCCTGACTTTTGTGCTGATCTACACCTTCGTGCCGGGCGGCCGCCGCCGTATGCGGGACCAACTGCTCGGGGCGCTGTTTACGGCTGTTGTCTGGTTCGTTTTCTCCTCGATCTTCACCTATTATATTCGCACGTCCTGGAAGCTGTCCTACATTTACGGCTCCCTGACCTCGATCATCCTGGTCATCCTGTGGCTGAATGTCAGCATCAACGTGATGTTCCTGGGCGCGGGCGTCAATGGCATGCGCGCCTGCAGCCGCCGCAACGGTTGACCCGCGCTGCACGACGTGTTACACTGGATACAACCCTCTACATTTATAGTTTAATAAGGAAAGCTGGAGAAAACCATGAAAACGGAACGTCCTACTGCGCGCCGTGTCCTGGGTATGGTGATCGGCATCGTCATCATCTCGCTGGGCATTGCCATCTTCAAGCAATCCCACCTGGGCAATGATTCCATCACGGCCCTGAACATCCGCCTGTCCGAGCTGCTGGGCATCTCGCTGGGTGTGCAGAACATCTGCACCAATCTGGTGTTCTTGGTGGTGGAATTCATCTGGGGCCGCAAGTACATTGGCCTGGGCACCCTGGTCAACGGCCTGGGCTGCGGGTTCATCATCACTTTTTTCTATGACATCATTGCGGGCTGGTTCGGCCCGGCCGAGCAGCTGCCCATCCAGCTGCTGTGGGTCGTGTTCGCCGTGCCTGTCACAGCATTTGGCTGCTCGCTGTACCAGACGGCCGACCTGGGCGTTGCACCTTACGATTCGCTGGCTCTGGCCCTGCAGGACCACCTGCACAAGCCTTACTTCGGCTGCCGCGTCTTTACCGATGCACTCTGTGCGGTCATCACCTTCCTGTTGGGCGGCCTGGTCGGCATCGGCACCCTGGTCTGCGCCTTCGGTCTTGGACCTTTCATCCAGTTCTTCAACGGCGCATTCTCTGAGAAGGTTTTGCAATATAAACCTGTGGAAACTTCTTGATTTGTTCCTAAGAGGTGCCACCCACTAAAAAAGGCCCTGCCACAAGGTAGGCAGGGCTGGATAACCGCACAAATATAATCACATAACTCGTTCAAACACCGCAATCACCATCGGCATCGTTACAATCGACAACAACGTCGTCAACACATACAGCGCCCCTGATTCCTCCATATCGCGGTCATACAACTGCACCATCGAGTTCAGCGCCGAACATACCGGCGTAATGCCGGACAAAAACACTGTCATCAAAATCGCCTTGCCGTCTGGGATCCAGGTCTGCGCTTTCAGCAGCCATAACAGCCCCAGCGTCACCATCGGGTACAAAATCAAACGCAAAAACACGGTCAAATAATACCGCGGCGTAAGCACCAGCTTTTTCAGCGGGCTGGACGCGATTGCCATACCCGCCAGCAGCATGCCCAGCGGGCCGATCATATTGCCCACGCTGGAGATGGTCGTCACCAGCCCCGCCGGCAGCGAAATATGCAGCGCAAACAGCAGCGCCGCCGCCACAATGGCGATCAGGTTCAGGTTCGTCACGATTTTTTTCAGGTCAATGCCCTTGTCGCCCCGCAGCACCGTGCAGCAATGGGTCCACAGCAGCACCAGCTGCACAATGATGAACCCGCAGGAATACACCACATACTCGCTGCCCAGCGTAGCCTGCAGCAGTGGGATGACCAACGCCGACGCGTTGGAATAAATCACGGCACACCGCTCAATCACATCCAGTTTCAGCGGCTTTTTCAGCAGCGCCGTCAGCGCCAAAAACAGCAGGTGCATGATGCCTGCCACCACAAACGAATACGCAATGCCGGTGCGCACCTCCGGCGTGTTGTCGATCTGGAACGCGTTCAGGATCATGCACGGCATGACCAGATACACCATGATGACCGACAGCACCCGGCTGTCCTCAGGCTTCAACAGCCCGACCCGGACCACCAGATACCCCATCAGCAAAATCAGAAACAACTGCGCGATTTTTTCCGCCAGCAGGATACTGATCGACATACTTTCATCCCCCTCATTTCTCCTGCCATACTACCACAATTTGCCGCGCCGCGCAAGCGCCACAAAAAAAGGGAAAGGCCTCAGTCCTTCCCTTTAGCGTTATTCGGTTTCGCTCACGGGTACTGCGGCCTCCGGCTCTGCACAAGGCTCCTGCTCTGCGCAATAAAAGCCGCAGCCATGCCTGCCGTGCTGCTTTACGTAGTACAGCGCGTGGTCGGCATCCTTAAAGACGCTCTCCCCCGGGTCCTGCCGGTCAGAGAACGCCACGCCCACGCTCAGCGAGACAGGCGGCAGCCCGTCGGCCGGGTTGCTCAGCAGATCGTTGGCCATGTCGATTTTTTCTTTAATAGTATAGGTCAGGTCGGTGGTCATATCCACCATAATGACCGCGAACTCGTCACCGCCGATGCGGCAGACATAGTCGATGCTGCGGAACGCTTTCTGCAGCAGGGATGCCACCTTTTTCAAAATTTCATCGCCCACCGCATGGCCGTAGGTGTCGTTGACGGTCTTGAAGCTGTCCACATCGCAGATGATCATGGCAAAGTCGGACTGCCCCTTCTCGTAAATGGACAAAATCTTCTCAAATGACCCGCGATTCAGCGCATCGTTCAGTGCGTCATGCTCGGCCTCATGACGGATGAGCTTCTGCGTCTCCTGGTTTTCCAGGTAGACTTTGTTGTAGGTCACGGCCAGGTTTTGCAGCTCCGCCGCGCCCACCACCGGAAAGATCTCCCCGTTCTGGATGCCTTTTCCGTACAGCAGCAGCGGCTTTACGATTAAATGCTGCATGATGGCGCACATCATCAGCACCATCAAAATCAACGCCACTACGCTGATCTCAAACTTCAGATAAATGTTACTGAACACCGTTGCTGCATTGTTTTGACGGTTCCTCGTCTGGTCGATCAGGCTTTGGGTGCAGGCCGCAACATTGTCGTTGATGTTCTCCCGCAGCGTCTGGTACTGGTCGCTGCAAACCAGCTGCTGTGCTTTGCGGATCTTCTCGCTGTCGGTCATCAGCTGGTCGCTCTCGTGCAGCGCCACCGCCCGGATGGCCTCCGGCCAGCTTTCCTCGTCCGCAATGTAGGCCTCGGCCGCCAGCCGCATGGCATAACGGTCGGTATAGCTCAGATTTTTGGTGCTGCTCAGCGCAGTTTTCAGTGATTCCAACGACGTTGTTCCGTCAAATTCCTGTTCCAAATAGGCAAACGCCTTCTTCTGGCGCTGGGTCACGTCCTTTTCCTCAAAGTAAAGGTCCATGTACTCTCGCTGCCCGGTCACCACAAACAGCCGCACCTGCTCGGCCAGATAATCTGATGCCGCCTGCAGCTCACTTGCCTGTTTTTCGCACTCAATATATTCATCCGTGGCGGTCTGCAACGCTGCAAACTGCTGCGTGCACTCAGACGAAACAAACACAAGCAGGATGCCCAGCAGAATGGTCACCGCAATGCTCCCAATGCTGACCCGTTCGATCCGTATTTTCTTCACACGCGCTCAACTCCCGCACAAAATGCGCATCGTCATACCGCAGCATTTTGCTAAAATTGTCAATATTTTTATTATAGAGAGTTTATTATTAGATTGCAAGACAATTTTCGACATGATTGCGCAGTGTTTTACGGCTGCTGCCGCCCCGCTTTGGACGATTCGCTCTTGCAAAATGGCGTGGTTCGCGTTATGCTGGCTGTATAACAAAGTAAAAGGGAGCACCTGCTATGAATGTTACTGTATATTTAGGCGCCAATTATGGCACAGACCCCACCCTGCAAACTACCGTGGCCGAGCTGGGGCAATGGATCGGCAAAAACGGCCACACGCTGGTCTACGGCGGCTCTGCCAGCGGCCTGATGGGTGTGCTGGCCCGCAGCGTAATGGCCGCCGGCGGTCCCGTGATCGGCGTAGAACCGCAGTTTTTCATTGATGAAGGCTACGAGCTGGACGGCCTGACGCAGTTGATCGTCACACAGGACATGACCGAGCGCAAAGCCAAAATGATCGAGCTGGGCGATGCTTTTATCGCGTTCCCAGGCGGCACCGGCACGCTGGAGGAGATCACTGAGGTCATGTCGAAAGTGTCCCTCAAGCACCTGGATGCTCCCTGCATCCTCTACAACCTCAACAACTATTACGACAGCCTAAAAGCCCTGTTGGACCACATGATCGAAACCGGCCTCTCCACCCCCGCCCGCCAGGAGGGCATCTACTTTGCCGCCGATTTGGCTTTGCCGCCGATTTGGCAGAGATCAAGCAGATTCTAGGCGAGGCATAAAATCCCCCTGTGCTCCAATTCGCCGCATTTCCGTAGGGCTAGATTCTATATCCGCCCGACCAAGCGCCTCCCCTGGCGGGGTGCCTTCCCGCAACATAGGGAGATGTCGCACAGCGACAAAGGGGACCGGCCGCGTAAGCGGTTCCGCCATACCGTAGGGAGAGGGTCTCTCACTTTTTCTTTTAATTTATGCACACAGAAAACTGCAGCCTTCCCCAGGCAATCAAAAAAGATTGCACTTAACAGCAGGCTTTTTTTAGGCATCGGGGACTCTCCTGCGCTCTAAAAACAGTCCACTGGACTGTTTTTGTCCGGCGGGACGTACCGCCGGCCTGCGCCCCTTGGGCGGGGCTTGTCCTCTGCGACCGCTGCGCCTGCTCCGGCTCTCTGTTACCGCCGCAGCAAGCTGTTCGAGTCCCCGCTGGTGCACGGAAACAGCAGTTCCCTCAAAAACAAGCAATAAAAAATACCCCGCAGCTTCGTGCGAGGTAT
>ENA-UOOA01006401-UOOA01006401.1-human-gut-metagenome-genome-assembly--contig:-P61old-NODE-6401-length-11388-cov-13.863761_pt1 | contig 11388 bp, 6 predicted proteins | sample MGYA00242467_ERZ724014 | MGnify/ENA metagenome assembly ERZ724014
CTCCGTGCGGTCTCTGACCGGCGAGGAGCTGTCCGAGTACGCGCTGGCGTTCAACACCGTTGACCGCTGGCAGGACTCTGCCGGGAATGACTGCACCCTCCGTCCCGTCCAGTTTTTGACCTCCGTCTATGACGATCCCATGAAGATCGATATGTATCATCTGTTTTACAACGGCGTTTCACCGGAACAGCCGATTTCCGCCGCGGAACGGCAAGAGCTGGTGGACACCCGCTATGACGGCTATGACCCGGAGGTGGATCTCATCAAAATCACCGCGGAGCAGGCGGATCACGTTCTGGTGCGCTGGGTCGATCTGACCCTGGCAGAAACCGACGCGCTGAGTATGGGCAGCTTTGCCTATCTTGCAAATTACGACGCCTATTACCACTTCCACGGAGACACCAACGCCCTCTATGATGTCTGTTTCTATGCCGGGGAGCGGAGCGGCGATACCGTGACCCTCTACTATCAGCCGGAGCAGTGCGGCGCGCAGCTCGTGGATACCGCCGGTTCCGGAGAGGAGGTCTGGGCCAAGGTCACGGTGGCCCCCCAGCCGGGCGGCGGCTTCCAGATCCGCTCCAACCAGCTTTGCGCCCGGCCGGACGCTCTGCTGTCCTCCCGCCCCCTGACCGGCGAGGAGCTGACCTTTTTCAACACGCGGTTTTTCAACAGTCAGACCACCAACGAATTTGGCGGCGTGCAGCCCACGCTCCACAACCAGTTCCTCACCTGCCTGTATGGCAGTCCTCAGAACATCAACCTGTTTGACCTGTTCTACAACGGCGTCGGTACCTGGGAGGCGCCCAGTCTGGCGGAGCTGGAGCAGCTGGGCGTGTTAGCGGAGGATGGCAGCCAGATCTGCCCTACTTATAAGCTGACCACGGCGGCTATGGACGCCTTTCTGCTGGAAAACACCGGCCTGACGCTGGCGCAGACCAACAAGGTGGATCTGGACGCGTTTGACTACCTGCCGGACTATGACGCCTACTATCTGACCAAGGGCGACACCAACTACCGCTCTGTCACCTTTACCGGCGGTGAGCGGAAGGGCAGCTATATCCGGCTTTACTGGAAGGATTTTTACTACGGCGGCGAAACCAACGAGTGCGTCACTCTGCTGGACCGGGGCGAGGGACAGTATTGGTTTGTGTCCCACCTGCTGGTGGACAGCGTTACCCCCTCTGCCTTTGCCTACCCGGAGGAAGATCCGTGGATGACGATCCCACTGGACGACCTGACGCCCTACGAACCGCAGAAGATGTCCCTGACCCGCCATTCCGATGACTGTGCGGAGCGGGGCGGCGGCTTCTCGGTTGACGGCAGCGGCGGCGAAGGATATTCCCTCCGGGTTTACCGCTCCACAGACGGGGCAATCTACGCGGCAATCATGCGGGCGGAAGCGGTCAGCAGTCAGCAGGGCATTACCCAGTGGGAGGCCGACGTATTTTTCACCGCACCGGCTTTGGATATTCAGGACCTTGATGATACGGTACGGCTGTTCTTCTTCCACGATCTGCTGGGTCACAGCGGCTTTACGGTGTCCTATTTGGACTATCTCACCGGCGGGCTGGGACGGGGCGGCTACATCGGCACCGTCACGGATTACTACTATCTGGACAACAGCGGAACGCCCTACCTGCTGGCCCGGGCCAAGGGAGACTGCGAGGCCATCGACCTGGACGGCGACGGGGAAAATGAGCTGTGCGCCGCCTCCGGCGTTTCCGGGCAGTTCTTCTTCCTGCGGGACGGCCGGTATTACGAAGCTGACGTCAAGGCTCTTTTGCAGGATGCCTGGCCGGAAATGAACTACTGGGATCACGCCAGCTGGGATCTCAACTACCGCCGCCTGGCAGTTTCCGGCTTTGTAACCATGCCGGAGTGGGCCACGGCGGAGCATCCCCAGCCCGACGCCGATTTCACCCGCTATCTCTACTACCGGGATGGGGCGCTGCTGGTCTACAAGCCTGATAAGGACAGCCAGACAGCGGATCATGTGGTGGGAACGCCCGATGTACCGGAGCCGGTGCTGGCCGCCGCCAAGGCCACCGTGCAGAAAGCCTATCAGGACTACAAAAACGGCGGATACGATTCCGGCGCCGACCTTGATAACTGGCGGGTGGAATATGTGGCGGAGGACTGGTACAGGGCTTATCCCAATGGAACGCTTATCGCCTATAACCTGAATTATGAGTATCATGCCCAAAAGCCCGCCAACGTTATGCTGGCAGGCGGGGCCTATGTGGACGAGGACGGCTGGCTCATGCCGGACTATCCCTACTGCCATTATCTTTTCTTCACAGAAACGGATGGACAGTACACCTTCCTGGAGGAATGGATGCTCAATGACGGCGGTCCCGGCTCGAAGGTATTTGACGCGGAGATGCAGCGCTGGGCGGTGGAACTGGGGTTGTCCTCCGTGGCGGATACCACGCCGGAGGAATTGCTGCACCAGCTTTACGACGGCATGGGCGGCCAATTCCTGACCCAGCTCAGCACCATGAGCGAAACGGACCGGCAAACCGTATGCCAGAAGCTGGATGTCATTTTGCAGGAGGGCACAGCGGAGCAGCAGAGCCTTTATCTGGATGCGGTGCAGACCATGGCGTGGTGTTCTCACTCCTTTGACGGTGCTCAGCGGGAGGCCTACGACTACTTTCTGGAGCATTCCGCCCGCTCGTCTCAGGCGGCCTACCGGGCGCAGGCTGTGATGGACGCACTGACCGGCGGCGGAGCGGTGCAGATGCGTCTGGAACCTGCCGACGGCGTCCGGGGCGGCGACTATACCGTTGGCGTTTCCGACGGCAGCGGTGCTGTCCGGGCGCAGGGCTTTTCCGGCAGCTTTTACTGGGCCACGGCCTCGGACAGCGATCCCTCCGGCAGCAGCATCACCCTGCAAAGCCCGGACGGACGCTGCACCATTACCGCGTGGGAGAATTCCTCTATCGTGCGCTGCGAGGAACCGGGGGAAACCGCATGGTTGATGGCGGCCTCCACCTCCTCTGCCCCATATGACGGCAACACCGTGTTTACCTATCTGCGGAAGTGGTACGATGAGGCGGAATTCAACGCGCTGGTGGACAGATTGATCGTTCCGGCGGATGGCCGGAACCGGGAGGAACTGGCCCAGAGCTGGCTGGACGCCGTGGGCGATGTGACCATCCATCAGGTGACGCCGGGCAGCAAGTACGAAAATTCCTTCGTGCAGAACCGGGTCACGGTGGAAAGCGCGGAACCGGCGGCCGGTCTGTATGACCCGGAACTGCTGGCAGGCCAGCATTTCACCTTCACCAACGAGCGCATTTTCGTGCCGGGGAACTACCGCTCCAAGGAGCAGCAGACGGTGAACAGCAGCGCCAGAGCTTATCATGGCGAATATGGACCCATGCCCGGCGGCGGGGCCTTTCTGGATACCCGCTCCGGCCTGCTGTACCGGACGGCGGACGGCTGGAAGGGGACGTTTGCCCCCTGAGGGGGATCTTTTCAGAAAAGTCTGGCAAAAATAAAAGAACATAACCGGCGGATTCATTGACTGATTGGACGGCCGCAATGGCTGCATCCAATGAAAAGGAAGTATATGGAAAGCATGAAGCAGAAATTTTTCCGCGCCGCCGTGCCGCTGGTAATGCTGGCGGTGTCCGCGGCCCTGAGCGTATTCGTTTACCGATTACCGCAGCCGGTGCGGGAGCCGCTGCCGGTCCTCATGTATCACCACATGGTCCCGGACGGGCAGGACTGCAATGACATGACCGTGACCCCCGGCAAGTTCCGCGCCGACTTGGAGACCGTTCTGGCGATGGGCTATACGCCGGTGCTGCCCCGGGAATTGGCCGCCGGGGACGCCCTGCCGGAAAAGCCCATCCTCATCACCTTTGATGACGGCTACCGCAGCAATTACGATCTGGTGTACCCCATTTTGCGGGAATACGGCGTAAAGGCCTGCATTTCCATCATCGTCCTCATGCCGGATCTGCCTACGGACAACTTCTGCGCCTGGAACCAGCTGCGGGAAATGACGGCCTCCGGTCTGGTGGAGATCGGCTCCCACAGCTACCGCCTCCACAACTTAGGCGGCGACGGCGGCAATTTTGAGTCTGGCGGGGCCAACGGCGTGGAGCGCCGCCCCAATGAGTCCGACGCGGATTTCCAGACCCGCGTGCTGGATGACATTCAGCTGAGCCATGACCGGATCGCCGGGGAGCTGGGCGGCGTCACCTGCTTCGCCTATCCCTTCGGCTGCTCTGACCCGGATGCCAAGGCCCTTGTGGACGAATTGTTCCCGGTGACCCTGATGACCACGCCCAAGTGCGCCGATCTGGCCAAGGGACTCCACGATCTGCCCCGGTTCACCGTTACCATGAAGACCGATCTGGAAAAACTCCTGCGCTGACCATACATTGACGCCCGCCTGCGGTTCCACGCAGGCGGGCGCTTTGTTTTCAGCAGAAGTCATTTTTCCCTCGCGGCGTATTTTTTACCGCGGACAACTATTGTTCCTCCCTTGACTTTTTGTCAGCAAAGCTTTAAAATAGTAAAGTGCCCTCCCTGTGAGGAGTTTGTTTCCCCCGGAAGTCCGGGATCAGATAGAAGCCGATAGCACGGGCCCCGATCCCGTGCGGTTTTTTTACGGCTGGATGGGAGAAAAACATGGAACACAAGAAAAACACCAAGAGCTTTGCGAGCCGCTGGGGCTTTATCCTTGCGTCCGTCGGTTCGGCGGTGGGTATGGCCAACGTCTGGGGCTTCCCCAACAAAATGGGCAGCAACGGCGGCGGCGCATTTTTACTGATCTATCTGCTGTTTGTCTTTATCTTCAGCTATGTGGGCCTTCCGGCGGAGTTTGCCATGGGCCGCCGTGCCGCCACCGGTACGCTGGGCGCTTATGAAAACGCCTGGGACACCCGCAGCAAGTCTGCCGGTAAAGTCGGCGGTCTGCTGGGCTGGCTGCCTCTGGCCGGCTCCCTGTGCATCGCCATCGGCTATGCCGTCATCGTCACCTATGTGCTCAAGGCGCTGGTGGATTCCCTGCTGGGCACACTGCTGACCACGGACACCGCCGCCTGGTTCGGTGCCTTCTCCTCCACCCCCTACTCCGTGATACCCTATCACATCGTTGTGGTGGTGGGCACGCTGCTGACGCTGTTCCTGGGCGCCCGCAGCATTGAAAAGACCAACAAGGTCATGATGCCTGTCTTCTTTGTGATCTTCCTGATCCTGGCCGTGCGGGTGGCCCTTCTGCCCGGCGCCGCGGAGGGATATGTCTTTATGTTCACCCCCCGCTGGGAGGCCCTGACGAATCCCATGATCTGGATCTGGGCTATGGGGCAGGCGTTTTTCTCCCTGTCCGTCACCGGCAGCGGCATGATCGTTTACGGTGCGTACCTCTCCAAGGACGAGGACGTGGTGGGCGTGGCCCAGCACACGGCCCTCTTTGACACCATTGCCGCCGTGGTAGCCGCTCTGGTTATTATCCCCGCCTGCTTCTCCTACGGTCTGGACGTGGGCGCCGGTCCCAGCCTGCTGTTCGTAACTCTGCCCACCATCCTGCAGGACATCCCCATGGGTCAGCTCTTCGCCATCATCCTGTATATGGCCATGATTTTCGCCGGCGTCAGCTCTTTGCAGAATATGTTTGAGGTGGTGGCGGAGTCCCTGATGCACAAGTTCCCGAAGCTCAACCGCGTTACCGTCCTGGTACTGCTGGGCGCGCTGTGCCTGGGCTTCGGCATCGGCATGGAGACCATCAGCAAGTGGGGTCCCTGGATGGATCTGGTGTCCATTTATATCATCCCCATCGGCGCTACACTGGGCGCGGTCTCCTGGTTCTACGTGATGAAGAAGGACGCCCTGCTGGACGCCATCAACACCGGCAGTACGAAAAAACGCGGCGATCTCTGGTACAATGTGGGCCGGTATGTGTACGTCCCTCTGGCGATCATTCTCTGCTGCGTGGCCCTGTTCATGCACGTTGCTTTCTGATACCCACAGAAAATTTCCACGCATATAACCAATAAAAAGGACCCGGCGGCTGAAAATCAGCTGCCGGGTCTGTTTCGTATAAAGGGTTTCATCAACCGTAGCGCAAGCTCAAGGTAGTGGAGTCCTCGCCGTTCCGCAGGAAGGGCATCCCCTCGCCGATGCGGGAGCGCTGGAAGTACAGATACTCGCCGGAGGGGGAGATCAGCACTGGGAAGCTGCCGCTGAGGGAGCTGCCCACCCCGGCGGACATATCCAGCCGCAGGCAGTCATCCTCCATGCGCCATACACCGAAGAATCGCAGATCCATCCGGTCATCATAGCACTCGTACAGATTAGCCAGCCCCGCATAGTCCGGGTCACAGTCGCCATAATGCAGCTCCAGCGTCCACTCATCGCAATCCCACGAGGCATCGGCCAGTCCCAGATCCGTAGGGGGCCACCACCAATCGTCACCGGTCGGCTCCCAGCCTTCGGGATGGTCGATGGCGATGGTGTTCGTGTAGATGGAGAAGTCGAACAGCAGCAATCGGCCCTCCTCGCTGGCAGGCAGGATGAGATCGCCGTACAGGTCCTCCTGCGGATGCCAGTTCACCACCGTGCCGTCATCGGCCACAAGGTTGACCTCCATATCCGGCTCCTCCGGATCGACGAACAGCAAAACAGGCTGGGCATATTCCTCCCGGTAGAGGACTTCGTCCGCCACCGGATGCAGGCCGTTGCCCTGAGACTGCCATGTGATGTGATTCACGGCAAGGCTGGTGTTCTCTCCCCGCGGAATGACGCAGAACAGCTTGCCGTACCCCGGACCGAGGACCCGCTCCGAGGGGATGGTCAGCATGACCGGCATTTCCGCCGTCAGGTCAAGGCAGTTTTCCAGCATCCAGTCCGACAGCTTGGAGGTGTCCCCCTTCTCCCGGTAGCCGAGATAGGCCGCGGCGCCGGGATAGCCGCCGTATTCCAAATCAAAGCCCAGCTTGTCGAGACATTCCTCCACCAGCTCCTGGTCCACCTCCGCTTCCGGTTCGGAAGGCTTCACAGGATCGGCCTGACCGGTCTGATCGGTCCTGCTGTCGGAGATCGTCTCCTTTACGCCGCCGTTTCCCGCTGCCGGGGCCGGTTTCTTTTTCCCTCCGCAGGCAGTCAGGCTAAGAGCCAGCGTCAGGCAGAGAAGCGCCGACGCCAGCCGGTGCAAAGTCAAGCGCTTCATGATTCTGCCTCCTTCTCAGAATTTTCCGCTGCGGCCGTGACCGCCTCCGCCGCTGCGGCTTACAGTTCCTCCGCTGCTTCTGCCACCGCCGCCGGAGTCGCTCTCGATCTTACGGCGGGTCTCCGTGGTATGGGTGTAGTGGTCATAGCTGTCCGTCAGCTTCAATCCACCGCCCGCCGTGGTATACACGTTGGCGTCAACGCCCTTGCGCACGGACTTCATCTGTCCCTTCAGGATCATGCACACCAGAAACGCGATCAGGCAGGAGACTGCCACCGCAATGCCGATGGCCGGCAGGGGGCTGGACCGCACAGGTTTTCCGGCCTCAGCCAGCTCCAAAAACTCGTCGCAGGCGGTGAGGTAATTGGATATGCCGCCATACCAATCACCGTCGCTGAAGTTGGACAAGAACCGGCCTTCCAACTGCTTCTCGCCGTATCGGTCAAAAGCATACTCCGCCCATTCGCCGTAGACGAACATGGCGTAGTCCCGCTCTTTCATGCTCAGCATGATGATGACGCCGTTCCGGTCCTCGCCCACGCCAAGTCCTTCGGCGTGGTAGATCTGATAGAGGGCGGTATAGGGATCGTCACCGTAGCCGTAAGCTGTAAAGTCCTCCACAAAAAGGGTATAGATGCCGCAGCTGCGGCGGAGGGCGATATCCTCGGCCCGATCCTCCAGCTGTTCCCGCTCCCCGTCGGAGAGCATTCCCCGCAGATCGAACACATAGTTCATGCCGGTATCGCCCAGCTTTGACGCTTCGCCGGACTGGACGGTCTCGGGCTGCTGCGCCTCCGTTGGGAAGTCTGCGGAGAGATAGTCCGCCGCCGTCGCCGCCATGGCATTCACTGCCTGGCAGAGCGCTTCGGCACTCGCAGCCATGTCCTCACCGGTCCAGGACTGCGCGTTGTTCAGATAGGGCTCCACCGCGTCATACACCAAGCCGGAGAGTTCCTGCCCGTCGCCCCGCGTCTCGCTCAGCATCGCGTAGACGCACCAGTCGGTCTCCGCCAGAGTGTAAGAACCGTCCGCCAGAGGCTCCATCACCAGCGTCAGCGAGATGCCGTCCTTTTCCTCGCCCCAGCCGTAGCCGGAATCTTTGTAAACATATGTGGCGATATCTCCGGCGGTGGTACCCTCGCTCACATCCTCATTGGTAAATATGTCCACCCGCAGGTCAAGGTGAAGCGCCTCCGTCAGCTGGGGCAGGGTGTACTGACCCAGATCGGACAATTCGTCCGAGCCCAGCGCGTCGGTCTCATCGTAGATCGCGCCGTATTCCGTCCACGCCAGAGTGGGGACGCACAGAGTCAGCGTCAGCAGGAGCGCCGTCAGCAAAGCTGTGACTTTTCTTTTCATGTCCGTCCCTCCTTATCGCATCAGCAGGACGATGACCGAACTCAATACGGACAGCGGCACGGCAATGGCGGCAAACATCCCCCAGAACCGCCCCTTATCCACAGGCAGGTCGCCCACGAATTTTCCGGTCTGGCCGTTCATGGCGAAGAGGAAATCCTTGCCCTGCCACTTGGTATTCAGCAGCCACACTGGCAGCAGCGCGTAGTGGACCTTGCCCCGCTGGATGTCTGCGTGTTCGCCCCTTGGGAAACAGGTCGCGTATCCCGTTACGGTGCCTTGCAGCGCCTTTTTCAAGCTGCCCAGACAGCGGACATCGGCCCGTTCCCGGCTCTTGTCCGCCGACACGTCGAACTTATCCGCCAGGAAGCCCGGCAGATACGCCGTGGAGAAGGGTTTCAGGTCATCGTAATTGTAAGGCTCGATGGAATCCATGTGATCATCCGGCATTTTAGTCGAGGCGTCCACCGGTACCTTTTCAAAGGGCATCGTTCCGGCACGGTACACGTCAAAGTGCTCCGTCTTTATCACCTCATACTCACCCTCGGTGCGCTTGTGGGACCGGGTGCACTCATAGTGGGCATTGCCCTCCGCCTCACCGCTGAACAGCCAGAAGGGTACATAGACCCCCTGGATCTCCTGTAAGTGATTTTCCTTGGAAAAGCTCTTGGGAAGGAACACCTTGCCCCTGTAATGCTTCTTGAGCTCGCGGATGGCGTCCTCGCGGCTGAGCTTGAAGGGGATCACGAAATCCGGCTTCAGCGTTCCCGCAAACTGCCCCGGCACCACCGTTGGGTTGCCGCAGTAAGGGCAGGAGGTAGCCGCCGTGCTTGCGTCACAGATCAGCTCCGCACCGCAGCTTGGGCAGCTGTAAGCCTTCATGCCGTCGCCCTCTGCGCCCCAGTCGGCGCTGAGGTCCGGCAACTCCCAGCCGCCTTCCTCGGCAGCCTGCCGTTCCGCTGCCGTCTTTTCCTCAGCAGACTGCTGCGCCGCCGCGGCCTTTTCTTCCTTTTCCGCGTAAAGCGCCTCGATCTCTGCTACATCATAGGTACTACCGCAGTAATCGCACTCCAGCTTGCCGGATGCGCCTACAAAGTGCAGCGGGCCGGTGCAGCTTGGGCATTGATAGTTGGTCACCTGTGCTGCCATGCTTGCTCTCACCCTTCTTTCTTCATTTTCCGTTCAGCGTCCGCCCGTAGACGGGCGGACGCTGTTGAGCCGTTTTCTCCGATCTGTTTCCCTTATCCTCTGGGCGCGCCGCAATACTCGCAGAACTTTCCGTCATTTTGTCCGCCGCAGGCGGGGCAGGTCCACGGACCAGCCGCTGCCGGAGCGGGAGCGAAGGTCTCCTGCTGCTGCATGGGGGCCTCCTGCTGCATGGGGGCTGTCTGAACTGTGCCGCCGCCACGGGCGGTCTCCATCACCTGAAGCAGCGCCGCTCGGATCTCGTCGCCCATTTCGCGGTACTTGCGATATTCCCGATTGCTCTCCGGATCGAAGCCGGCAGCCATGGTATTCATCCGGCCCACAGAATTCATCTGTCCCATCATGGGGCGCTGTGTCATGCCGCTCTGGGGCCGACCTGCCATGGGACGTTGGTTCATGCCCGGCTGATTCATCATAGGCCGCTGACCCGCCATGCCGCTCTGAGGACGGCCCGCCATAGGACGCTGGCCCATCATGGGCCGCTGCATGGTGTTCTGCGGCTCGATGTACACAGAACTGTTGTTCAGGCGGAACTTCATTTCGTCAAAGTAGGGGTTATTGACGGAAATGATCACTTCAAAGTCATAGGAATACTCGTAGCGGGGCGGGTTGTAGCTGACCTCCTTGCCGTCCGGCCCCTCCCGCTTCTGCTCCGTGCGGCTCTCGTCAATGTCCACGCGGCAGCCGGTCAGCGCGGTGTAGTCCAGAATATCCGGGTTGGCGTCCGCCAGATCCCGGGCACGGGTAACGGTGAACCAACGATGCTCCTCGTCCAGCAGGATCTTACAATCCTCGCCGTAGGAGCGGGTGGTGCGGAACTGGGACGCCCTGCCCCGGTTTTCCTCCCGGTAGGCCAACTGCCGCTTGATGTCCTCCACCGTAGAGCGGCGGCGGTCACTGAACCAGGGAGAGAGCTGCTTCGCGCAGTCCTTACAAAGGTTGCCGTCTTCCAGTTTCCGATTGCCCAACAGTCCGATCTTCTCGCCGCAGATGTCGCAGTATTTCTTATCAAACAATCCCATAATAGCTTCCTCCTGTTATTTTTCAGCCGCCGTAACGGCTCACATTGCATTGTCACCTGGAACCGGGATCTTGTCCCCGGCCGTGGCTCCCGCGGCCGGGGACGGTATTCGCCAAAAAATCCGCTATTCACTCTTATTCTTCAACTTTTTGAAGCTCCACCACTTTGTCCGCCGCTTCCGACCAGTCCACCGTCAGTTCCAGCCTGCCGCTGTCCTCGCCGGCCCCGGCGCAGTGGTAAACGTCCAGGATCTTCCCCAATTCCGTGCCGTCCGCCTTCTGGAGAACACGGTTGTCTAACATCAGCCCCGTGTCCTGTATCTTTTTACGCGGGATGTAGGTGAAGTCCAGCGGGGTTTCCAGAACGGTCTCGCCGTCCAACCGGAGCGTCAAGCCGTCCTCTTCGCTGATGACCGCCTGCCAGCCGTCCTCCGGACTTTCCCATGTTCCCTCCAGCACTGGCCAGAGGAGGGAATTGTCCACATAAGTACCGTCCCCGTCCAGCAGGAACAGGTTTTGATCCGGATTCTCCATGCCATTGCCCCCATCCATGATCCGATCCGTGACCAAATGCTTATACAGGCCCGAAAGGACGATCCCTACCAGCGCGCCCGCCAGGAAAA
>ENA-UOOA01006406-UOOA01006406.1-human-gut-metagenome-genome-assembly--contig:-P61old-NODE-6406-length-11372-cov-3.757356_pt1 | contig 11372 bp, 6 predicted proteins | sample MGYA00242467_ERZ724014 | MGnify/ENA metagenome assembly ERZ724014
ATTTCGGAGTTTATGCAGTACGGAATCGGTCTGCAGGAGCTGGATCAGCTGACAGAATTTTCAAAAAAACGAGGACAATTATACTATAAATTAAAAGATCTGCGGACAATTTACGAGGGCTTTCAGCAGTTCATCCGGGAAAAATATCTGACGACGGAGGAATCGCTGGAGGTGCTGGCGTCGTATGTGCCGCAGTCGAAGCTGTTGAAGGACAGCGTGATTGTATTCGACGGGTTTACGGGCTTTACGCCGGTACAGAACCGGGTCATCGCAGAGCTGATGAAGCAGGCAAAAGAAGTGATCGTCACAGTTACCCTCGGAAGTGGGGAAAATCCATGGGAGGAAATCCGGGAGCAGGAGCTTTTTTCCATGAGCAAAAAGACGATACAGACGCTTGCAAAGCTTGCACGGGATGTAGAGATTCCCATCGCGGACGTCGTTGAAATTGCACCGAAATGTTCGCCGCGGTTTTCGGAAAAAGGAATGCTGCAGCATCTGGAAAAATACCTGTTCCGCTATCCGGTGTGCGTGTGGAAGCCTGCGCCTGCAGAAGTGAGCACGCAGAGCGTTTCTGCCGGAATGGTGGTGCAGGAGTGTGCAGAGACTGGCGGGCAGGAACAGTCTGCGGCGCAGAGCGCTGCGATTGGCCTGCCGCCCGTGCAGCTTCGTCTTCTGGAAGCCTCCACACTGCGGGAGGAGGTGCGTCAGATCTGTATCGCAATCCGGCGGCTCGTGACGCAGCAGAATTACTGTTATCGGGATATCGCGGTCATCTGCGGGGATTACACCTCATATGCAAGCTGCATCGAGCAGGAGTTTGCGGCATTCGGCATTCCGGTCTATCTGGATCAGACGCGGGGCGTCACCCTGAATCCGTTTATTGAGTATATAAAAAGCGCACTGCAGGTACGGGTAAAGAACTATAGCTATGAATCTGTTTTCCACTATCTGCGCAGCGGTCTGGCGGATTTTGCGCCGGAGGAAACGGATCGGCTGGAGGTTTATGTACGGGCGTTGGGTATCCGTGGGCGGAAAAAATGGGAGACGCTGTTTGTGTATCCGACGGAAAATATGCTGGACGCAAAGGCTGAGCTGGCGCAGCTGAATGCGCTGCGGGAGCGGCTGGTTTTGGGGCTTGCGCCGTTGTATGGAAAATACAAAACGACGAAGGAGTACGCACAGGGGTTGTATGAGTTTATCGCACAGAGTAAAATCCAGCAGAAGCTAAAAAGCTTCGAGCAGCGCTTTGCAGAGGCGGGCGATCCGGTGCGGGAGCGGGAGTATGCGCAGATTTACCGACTGGTGATGGATTTGCTCGATCAGATCGTGAGTCTGGTCGGGGAAGAGGAGACAACGGCAGAGGAATTTGCAAAGCTTCTGGAAGCCGGATTCGAAGAGCTGCAGGTTGGCACGATTCCCCAGAATGTGGACCGCGTGGTGGCGGGGGATATGGAGCGGACGCGTTTAAAACAGGTGAAGGCGCTTTTTTTTGCAGGCGTAAATGACGGCAATATTCCGGGCAACGCGGGAAACGGAGGGATTATTTCCGACCTCGATCGGGAATTTTTAATCGGCTCCGGGCAGGAGCTTGCGCCGTCGCCGCGGCAGCAGATGTACATTCAGCGGTTTTATTTGTATTTGAATATGACAAAGCCATCCGAGCTTTTGGTGCTTTCCTGGGCGCGGATGAATCTGGAAGGAAGGGCGCTGCGAAAGAGCTTTCTGGTGGGTCAGGTGCAGCGGCTGTTTCCGACGATTCCGACAGAAAAGCCGGAGCTGGAGCCCATGCTTTTACAGGTGCAGTCTTTTTCGGATGGACGGGAATATCTTGCGAATGGACTTAGAAGCTATGCGGATGGGCTGTTGGATGAGGCAGCGGAGCGTGAGTTTCTGACGCTGTACCGGGTTTACCAGCGGCAGGATGTGTACCGGCTGTGGAGCGGACAGCTGACGGATACGGCATTTTTTTCCTATCAGGAGCCGTCCCTTGGAAAGGCGGTGGCAGCAGCGCTTTACGGGCAGACGATTTCCGGAAGCGTCAGCCGTCTGGAGCAGTTTGCAGCGTGCGCTTATGCCCATTTTCTGCGCTATGGCATGAAGTGACAGGCGCAGGAAGAGTTCGCGTTTGAAGCGGTGGACATGGGAAATCTCTACCACGGCGTGCTGGAAATTTTTGCGGAAAAACTAAAGGAGATCGGCAAAAACTGGTTTGATTTTACTGAGGAAGAGGGCGAGCGGCTGGTGGACGAGGCGGTGGACGCGTATGCGGTGACGTATCATCACACGGTGCTGTTTGACAGCGCGAGAAACGCCTATATCGTGCAGCGGATTAAGCGGATTTTAAAACGGACGGTAAGCGCCATGCAGTATCAGCTCAAAAAAGGCAGCTTTGTGCCGGAGAAGTTCGAGGTTTCGTTTTCGGTGCTGGAGGAGTTGGATGCGGTCAATATCGCGCTTTCTGAGCAGGAAAAAATGCGGCTGCGCGGCAGGATCGACCGTGTGGATATGAAAGAAGACCGGGAGCATGTTTATGTCAAGGTCGTGGATTATAAGTCCGGCAGCAGGGAGTTTTCGCTGGCAGCGCTGTATTACGGACTGCAGCTGCAGCTTGTTGTATACATGAATGCTGCGATGGAAATTGCCGGAAAAAAGCATCCGGAGAAGAAAATAGTCCCGGCGGCGATGCTGTATTACCGGGTGCAGGATGATTGAGATGCCGGAGGGCGAGCCTTCGGCGGAGGAGGTCAATGCGCAGGTGTTGCGCGCCCTGCGGACAACCGGCATTGTGAATGCCAGGGAGGACGTTGTCGAGGGGCTGGATCAGGGCTTTTTAGGGCGTTCGGATGTGGTGCCGCTGGAACGGAAAAAGGACGGGAGCTTTTCGGCGCGTTCGAGTGTTTTGGAAGAGACGGATTTTCAGGCGGTATCGGCATTTGTGGAGCAGAAAATCCGGCAGGCGGGACGGCAGATTTTGGATGGAAAAATCGCATTGGACCCGTATGAACAGGGCAACAGAAACGCCTGCGAATACTGCGCGTACCAGAAAGTGTGCGGATTTGACAAAAAGATCGACGGGTTTGTAATGCGCGAGCTGGAAAACCTGAAAGAAGACGAAGCGATGGAGCTTATCAGAAAGGAGGTCGCCGATGGGAATGAAGTTCACGGAGGATCAGCAGCGGGTCATTGATCTGAGAAACTGTAATATTTTGGTGTCGGCGGCGGCAGGCTCCGGCAAAACGGCGGTGCTGGTCGAGCGGATTGTAGAGCTGGTCTCCGGTTCAGGATGCGATTCGGCGCGGGCAGTGGATATTGACCGGTTACTGATCGTAACGTTTACGAATGCGGCGGCAGCACAGATGCGGGAGCGAATTACGAAGGCACTGTCCGACCGCGTAGAGGCAGAGCCGGACAACGAGCATATAAAAAAGCAGCTGATGCTGATCCACAATGCGAAGATCATGACCATCCACAGCTTTTGTTTATATCTGATCAAAAATCATTTCAATGATATCGGTCTCGACCCGGATTTTCGGACGGCGGACGAGGGCGAAATACGCCTGTTGAAGCAGGAGGTTTTGTCAGAGCTTCTGGAAGAGCAGTTCGCGCTGGGACGGCAGGAATTTACCGACTGCGTGGAATATTTTGCCTACGATGGTCGGGAAAAACGGCTGGAAGAGTTGATCGAACGGTTATATACCTTTTCCGGAAGCTATCCTTTTCCGGAAAAATGGCTGCGGCAGCACCGCATGGATTATCATGTGGAGACGTTTGAGGAGCTTGTAAAAACAGAGTGGTTTGCAGGCATGATGCAGGAAATTTCAGCCCTGCTGCAGGAATGCAAAGAGCAGGAAAAAGCTGCGCTGAAGATGTGCGAGGAGCCGGATGGGCCGTATTTTTACGCTGTAGCGCTGGAACAGGATCAGGAGCTGATCGCAGGGCTGGAACAGGAGCTGGCGAGCGTGGTGCAAGCAGCATCAGAATCAGAGCAGTCTGTGGCATCTGCAGAAATGGACTCGTCCGTTGCGAAAGATGTTTTCGAAGCCCTTGCAGCGCGGGTGCAGGGCATTTCCTACGCCCGCATGACACCAAAAAAGGATGACAGCGTATCGGCAGAAAAGCGGGAGCTGGTCAAGGCGATGCGGGAGCGTGTGAAAAGCCTTTTGGGGACGCTTTCCGAAAAATATTTCACATCCGGTCCGAAGCAGTGGCTTGCAGAATGCAGACAGGCGGACGCAGCGCTGTGCGAGCTGGTGGATCTGGCGCTTTTGTTCGGAGAAAGACTGACGGAGAAAAAGCGGGAAAAGAACCTGCTGGACTTTGAGGACATGGAGCATCTGGCACTGCAGATTCTGTTAAAGGAAGAGGAAAACGGACAGATGGTGCCGTCGGATACGGCGCTGGAATACCGGGAACAGTTCGTAGAGATTCTGATCGACGAGTATCAGGACAGCAACCTCGTGCAGGAATTTCTCTTACAGAGCATTTCCGGCGAGGACGACGGGCGATTTAACCGGTTTATGGTAGGTGACGTCAAGCAGAGCATTTACAAATTCCGTCTTGCACGGCCGGAGTTGTTTTTGGAAAAATTTGCGACCTATCAAAAAGAAGACGGAAGCTGCGTCCGTGTGGACTTAAAGCAGAACTTTCGAAGCCGTCATGAGGTGACGGACTGCGTCAACGACCTGTTTTTACAGCTGATGCACCGAGAGCTTGGCGGAGTGGAATACGACGCGGATGCGGCGCTGTACCCGGCGGCGCAGTACCCGGCGGCGCAGTTCCCGGAGGCAGATGGCGAAGCAGCGGACGCGCGGGAGAAGGGCGTAGCGCTCGGCGAAGAAGAAAAGCAGGGGAGTGCTGTGCCGGTGAGTACGGCTTGCGAAGCCTCGATCGCCCGCTCCCCTTACGAGCCGGAGCTTTGCATTGCTGCAATATCCGGCGAAAAGGGCGAAGACCCGAAGGAGCTGGAAGCGAAAATGATCGCCGGAAAAATCCGCGAAATCGTTGGAAAGCTCCCGGTGCGGGACAGCGAAAGCGGACAGCTGCGCCCGGCGCGGTATCAGGATATCGTGATTTTACTGCGGACGACATCCGGCTGGGACGAGACGTTTAAAAAGATACTGGAAGAAAACGCCATTCCGGTCTTTGTGACGTCCAAGACGGGGTATTTTGCGGCAACGGAGGTGCAAACGGTTTTGAATTTCCTGCGTGTGCTGAACAATCCGCTGCAGGAAATCCCACTGTTCGGCGTACTCAAATCGGTGCTGTTTGGATTCAGCGATGCGCAGCTGGCGACGCTGCGCGCACTGGATGAGACGGGAAAACGCTGCCTGTACGACTGCGTGAAGCTGGCGGCGGGAGAAGGAGAAAGTGGTGAAGGCAGCGTAGGATATGGCAGCGGAAGCAATGGTGCTGATGCCTCCCTTCGCGAAAAATGCTGCAGCTTTCTTTCCTTTTTAAACTGCTACCGCGAGTACGCGGTCTATCTGCCGATTCACAAGCTGATGGAGCAGTTTTTGGAGGAAACGGGCTATCTGTATACGGTCAGCGCGCTGCCGGGAGGTGTGCAGCGCAGAATCAACGTGGAAATGCTGCTGACGCGGGCAGAAAGCTTTGAAAAGACGAGTTATTCCGGTTTGTTTCATTTTATCCGGTACATGGAACAGCTGGAAAAATATGACATTGATTACGGCGAAACGGGCGCGTCGGACGAAAACGCGGATGTCGTGCGGATCATGAGCATTCACAAGAGCAAGGGGTTGGAATTTCCGGTATGCTTTGTGTCGGGACTGTCGAAACGCTTTAACCGGCAGGACAGCGCGGCTCCGGTGCTGATGGATATGGATTTGGGACTGGCGATCGACTGGGTGGATCCGACAGCACGGATCCGACATACGACGCTGAAAAAAAATGTGCTGGCGCGCAAATTAAATGCCGACAGCATGGGAGAAGAACTGAGAGTTCTATATGTTGCGCTGACGCGTGCGGAGGAAAAGCTGATTCTGACCGGAACCTGTAAAGAAGACAAGCTGCCCCGGGAGGATGCTGTACAGGGTGCGTATGGCTATTCGGCGCTGCGGCTGCAGGAAGCGTCTTCCTATTATGATCTGGTGCTTCCGGCATGGCAGTCCGTCGGACGTCGGCTTCAGATCTGTACGCAGGAAGAACTGCTGCAGGCAGAGCTTGTGCGTGCGTCCTTGGGATACAACAGCAGGCAGAAGCTTTTTGAGGAAGCCGGAAAAGAGCCGGAGGCGGCAGAGCTTGCGCTGTGCGAGCGCCTGCAGAAGCCCTATGCACATGAAAACCTGGCGGGACTTTTTGTCAAAACAACCGTTTCCGAACTGAAAAAAGAAGGCATGCAGGAGGAAGCTGCGGAAGGGCTTACGCTGTTCCCGGAGGAAGAGGTCGTGCCGTATCTGCCGCAGTTTGTCAAGGAACAGGAAGAAACCGTGAGCGGGACGACACGGGGAAGTGCGTACCACAGACTGCTGGAGATTTTCCCCTTTGAACGGCAGGAAACCTGGACGGCGGCGAAAATCCGTACGGTCATCGAAGAATGCAAAGCAGACAGAAGGCTGTCGGAGGAATATGCTGCTGCAATCAATGTATACAAGATCCGGGCATTTTTACAGACGCCTCTTGCAGCGCGCATGGCAAAGGCTGCCCGAAGCAACAGACTGCACCGGGAGCAGCCCTTTGTGCTGGGGATTTCGGCAAATCGTTTAAATACAGACTTTCCGGAGGATGAAACCGTGCTGATCCAGGGAATTATCGATGTTTATCTGGAGGAAGAGGACGGCATCGTGCTGGCAGATTATAAGACCGATCTGGTAAAAGACCCGAAGGAGCTGATTTTGCGCTATCGAGTTCAGCTGGACTATTATGAGGAAGCACTTGTGCGGCTGACCGGAAAATGCGTGAAGGAAAAGCTGATCTATTCGTTCGGGCTGGAACAGGAGATTACACTGTAAGATGGAAGAATTTTATTATCAGAAAATGGACAGGCAGAAGCAGGCAGTGTATCACGGCATGCTGCAGGGCGTCCGGCAGCTGGCGGATCAGATTCAGCTGCCGCGTGTGGATGGAAAAGAGCTGTATGACATTTTTTTCCAGATGCGGCTGGATCACCCGGAAATATTCTGGGTGGTCGGGTTTTCATGGAAATATTACCCCGACTCCCCGAACCTGATTTTCGTGCCGGAATATCTGTTTGAAAAAGGAAAAATCAAAGAGCATCAGATAGCGCTGACATCGCGGGTGGAAAAGCTTGCACGGCAGGCGCAGGGACTTTCGGAATGGGAAAAAGAAAAATATGTACACGATTTTATATGTGAAAATGTGCGGTATGACAAGTTAAAGAAGCCGTATTCTCATGAAATCATCGGACCGCTGGGGCAGGGCGTAGGCGTCTGCGAGGGAATTGCAAAGGCGGTCAAGGTGCTCTGCGACGCGCTCGGGCTATGGTGTATGATTGCGATTTGCGGCAACAATCCGGAAAAAGGCATCAAATACCGCCATACCTGGAATATCGTGCGCATCGGCGGGCAGTATTATCATCTGGATGCGACATTTGACACTAGTCTGACCAGAGGGGCGCGGGAGGATGCCGAGTGCCGTTACGATTATTTTAACCTCGACGATAAGGCGATGTTCCGCGACCATGAGCCGCTGATCGCGCCGGCGCCGGCGTGCACGGACAATGGACATTTTTATTATAAGGAAAAGAAGCTTTCCTTTACGAAAATGGAGGAGGTCAAAAAGCGCGCGCAGCAGGCGGTAAAAAAAGGAAAAGTCCTGACGTTTCACTGGCGCGGTTCGTATCTGACGAGGGACGTGCTGAGGGAAATCCTGAATGTGCTGGAAGACGCCGGAAAAGAGAAATCGAAACTGCCCCATATTTACGCGAATGCAGCGCAGGCGGTATTTCGGGTGTGGTATTCCGATATCGACACTCTTGCGTCGGAAATTGTACTGGAAGACGCAAACGAGGGAGAAAAGACAGAAAAGGGATTGAAAAATCCGGAGTGATTCGTTATAGTAAGAACGTGGTTTTCCACAAATAAATACTTATGAGGAGGATTTACTCATGGATAAGAAGTTTGGCATCAAGCATGTCGTAGCGATGGGTATCGGAACCGCGCTGTTCGTTGTTTTAACCAATGTGCAGATCCCGGTTGGTTTCATCCCGAACACAGCTCTGCAGACCCGCGCAGCGGTACTTGCATTTTTCTCCGCTATTTTTGGTCCCGTTGTTGGCGGCGCCATCGGTCTGATCGGTCATGCACTGGGTGATGCAGTATTCTACGGAAGCGTATGGTGGAGCTGGGTATTCCCGGACGCTGTATTCGGCATCATCGTTGGCCTGTTTGCTGCGAAGTATAAAGTAAAAGAAGGCAGCTTCGGCGGCAAGGAAATCGGCCTGTTCAATATCGTACAGGTTGTTGCAAACGCACTGGCATGGATTCTGGTTGCTCCGGTTTTGGACATCGTAATTTATGCAGAGCCTGTAAAAAAGGTATTCACACAGGGCGTGACCGCTTTTGTTGCAAATGTAATTATCATCGGCATTCTGGGAACTCTGCTGTTAGTTGCCTACTCCAAGGTCGGCGCAAAGTCCGGAAGCCTTTCCAAAGAGGACTGATACATGACTCCGATCATCGAGTTTAAAAACTATACTTTTAAATATCGATCACAGTCAGAGCCTACACTCCGGGAGATTGACCTGACGGTCAATCCCGGAGAGAAGGTTTTAATCGTGGGACCGTCCGGTTCGGGAAAATCGACTCTGGTGCACTGCATCAACGGGATGGTTCCTTTTTCATACCCTGGCGAAAGCAGCGGAACTTTGACTGTGGGCGGTAAAGATCCTGCGAAAACCGGTATTTTTGGAATGTCCAAAATCGTCGGTACGGTGCTGCAGGATACAGACGGCCAGTTTATCGGCCTGACGGTTGCAGAAGATGTTGCTTTTGCACTGGAAAACGACTGCGTAGAGCAAGAAGAAATGTTCCGCGCAGTAGACGAAGTGGCAGAGGTTGTGGATATCAAAGCCCTTCTCGGCAATGCACCGACGGAGCTTTCCGGCGGACAGAAGCAGAGAGTTTCCATGGCGGGCGTGCTGGTAGATGATGTGGATATCCTGCTGTTTGATGAGCCGCTGGCAAACCTTGACCCGGCGACCGGCAAGCGGGCTATCGACCTGATCGACCGGATCTGCCGGGAGCGCGACAAGACGGTTATCATTATCGAACACCGGTTAGAGGATGCCCTTTACCGGGATGTAGACAGAATTGTGGTGATCGGGGACGGAAGGGTTGTAGCGGATATGACGCCGGACGAGCTGCTTGCCTCCGATATTCTGATTCAGGAGGGCATCCGTGAGCCGCTGTATGTGACGGCACTCAAACATGCGGGATGTCAGGTCGCGGCAAAGGATCATCCTCAGCATATCGAGACGATGAATCTGGAGCCTTATCAGGAAAAGGTAAGGGCCTGGTTCGAGAAGGTTTCCCTGCCGGAGATTCAAGGAGAGGAAAAGCCGGCCCTCGAAGTGTTGGATCTGGACTTTTCCTATATTACAGGCAAACCGATCCTGTCGGATATTCATTTCCGTATTAACAAAGGGGAAATGCTCGCAATTGTCGGAAAAAACGGTGCGGGAAAGAGTACGCTGTCAAATCTGATCTGCGGCTTTATCCATCCGGATCACGGTAAGATCCTGTTAAATGGCAGTGATATTGCGGATAAATCCATCAAGGAGCGTGGCGAGGCCATCGGGCTTGTCATGCAGAACCCGAATCAGATGATTTCCAAGCCGATGATTTTTGATGAAGTGGCGCTGGGACTACGGGTCCGTGGCGTGCCGGAGGAAGAGGTAAAGGAACGGGTTTACGATAAGTTAAAGATCTGCGGTCTGTATCCCTTCCGGAACTGGCCGGTTTCTGCTCTGAGCTTTGGTCAGAAAAAGCGTGTGACCATCGCTTCGATCCTCGTCATGAATCCGGAGATCCTGATTCTGGATGAGCCGACGGCAGGACAGGATTACCGTCATTATACGGAAATTATGGAATTTTTAAAGCACTTAAATGAGACCCTTGGCATTACGATCATCATGATCACACATGATATGCATCTGATGCTGGAATATACCGACCGTGCGATCGTTATCGCGGACGGCGAGCTGATTGCGGACGACAAGCCGGCAAGGGTGCTGACGGATGAAGCGGTTGCAGACCGTGCTTATCTGAAAAAGACGTCGCTGTACGATCTGGCGGTGCGCTGCGGCATCGAGGATGCGTCCGGCTTTGCAGAGCGGTTTATTTATTATGAAAGGCAGGTGAGAGCGGATGGCGGGCAGAATTCTGACGTACAGTGAAAAAGATACCTGGATCCATCGGCTTTCCGGCGTTTCGAAAATGATCTTTTTCCTGCTCTGGTCACTGACCGGTATGCTGACCTATGACACGAGAGTGCTGCTGGTCATGCTGGTCTGCAGCCTGGTGATCTTTAAGGTTTCCCATACAGAATGGAAACAGGTCGGGACGGTATTTCAGTTTATTTTGCTGTTTTTATGTATTAACATGCTTGCGGTGTGGCTGTTTTCCCCGAATCAGGGAACTGTGATCTACGGCACAAAAACAGAGCTTTTACACCTGTTTGGCAATCATAATATCACAAAGGAACAGCTGTTTTACCAGTTTAATATTATGCTGAAGTATCTGACAGTAACGCCGGTGGTATTGATGTTTATTGTGACGACCAACCCGAGCGAGTTTGCGGCAAGCTTAAATCGCATGGGTGTCAGCTACAACGTGGGCTACGCCATTGCCATCGCGCTGCGCTACATCCCGGACGTACAGTCTGATTTTACCAAGATCAAGCATGCGCAGGAGGCGCGGGGCATCGAGATGAGCAGCAAGACATCCCTCTGGACGAGAATCAAGCGGATGAGCACGATTATTTTCCCGCTGCTGTTTTCCAGCATGGATCGTATCGATGTGGTCAGCAATGCCATGGAGCTTAGGGGCTTTGGTAAAAATAAAAAACGTACCTGGTACATGGGAAAGAAGCTGGTACGAAATGACTATCTGACGATTGGATTTGCGGTAGTATTTATGGCGGTTGCTCTGACGATTACATTTGCGGATGGCAGCCGTTTCTGGAATCCATTCCAGTAAAAAAACGCGGAGCTGTGGGACACGGGTATCGCGTTTTAAAAAAAAATCCGGGGCGCGGGCAAATTGGATGCTGCGCTCCGGGAAAATGGAATCAGGGGATGCAGCGGATTTTTTCATCGGCTGCGGAAAGGGGAATGTATGATTTACACACTGGAAAATGATAGCCTGAAGGTTCAGGTAAACTCCCACGGCGGCGAG
>ENA-UOOA01006410-UOOA01006410.1-human-gut-metagenome-genome-assembly--contig:-P61old-NODE-6410-length-11366-cov-3.777562_pt1 | contig 11366 bp, 9 predicted proteins | sample MGYA00242467_ERZ724014 | MGnify/ENA metagenome assembly ERZ724014
GCTTGAACAGGACAACGGGTATAGCCTCCAGAATAAACTCAAGTATTTTCGCTTCCGATAATCTCAGACCTGTCGCAACGCACATTGAAAGAATACGATTATATGCGTCAACAGCAGAATTGGCGTGCAGCGTTGATATAATAACGTGACCTGTTCTGCCCGCCTCAACCGCTGTCATAGCTTCCGCACCGCGCATTTCCGCAGGAATTATCGCATACGGGTGAAAACGCAGGGCTTCTTTCAATAAATCGTCCATTGATATAGGATTTGGCGCGTCCTTTGTCAATGTCTGTACCACGCGGTTTATCATTCTGCCGTTCTTGTACTTTGCAATATTCAGTTCCCTTGTATCCTCTATCGTATAAATTCTCTTGCTCTTATCCAAGCAGGAAATCAGATATGCAAGGTCTGTTGTCTTACCGCTGCCCGTGCTGCCTGCAATCGCAAGCGACACGCCGTTATTGATACACAGCGGCAAAAACTCCAGCTCCTCCTCTGTCGCACTGCCGTAATCAATCATAAGCTGTCGTGTTATGACATTCTCTTTCTGCCGTCTGATTGACGCAACACCACCCGTCTTGCTGTCAACACACGGCGGGATCAATGCGGATATTCTCACGCCTTCGCCGATGAAGCTGTCTACTTTTGGATTAGAGCCGTCAATAATAGAGCCGCCAAGCCATACCATTTTTTTGATTTTATCCATACAATCATTAGGGGACACAAAAGTTTCCTCTAAGATTTCTATTCTGTCGGGATAAATAACCTCGATACAGTTCCAAGCGTTTATATTGATTTCTTCCACTTCCTCGTCCTGAAGATATTTTGTGAGTATTCCGAAGCCCGCCATATCCTCGTATATTTTATCCGCCAGCGCGGATATGTTCGCGCACTCGTCAACCGACATTCTGTTCTGATTAAGATAACGTATTATGAGGTTTTTCAGCTTATCGCCCGCTGTCGGAGAATAAATAACATCTATCAGCTCCGCCGAATGATTTTTCGATATGATATGCCGTACCTTATCCAGCACATCCTTATATTCCATTGTCTGCTGATTGCTTGTGTCGGTGCTTGTGTTCACATTCACCTTATATATAAGATCATTTATATTAAAAACATCTACCATATTCCTGCCCTCCTTATATAATAAGCGATGTCGCAAGGTTTTGTATTCCCGTTGTATATGCTTTTTCCTGCTTCATATCGTGGAATACAATCGCCTGTCCCGTATTCGCATATATTTTAGCGTTCTCTACATAGCCAAGCTCATAGCTGAAATCAAGACCGATACTTGACTTATATGCTGACAAATCACACGACTTATCGTGTCCATTCAGTATATGCTCTGACTTATACGACAGGTTTAAAAGGTCAATGACATTCTGCATACTTCTGTACCACAGACAGTCCTTGACAGATGGCTTGTGAACGATAAGCACTTTATCCGCTTTCGTCATTCCAATGCTTGATATGGGATTGTTTAATTCGGTATTTCCGTCAATGATAACGAAATCAAAGCTGTCTACAGCATTATCAAGTAAATTTATAGCACTGTCTGCCGATACTGTCGTAAGCTGCATAGCGTCAAATTTATCGGGGGCAGATAAAACAAATACCGCTGATTTCCCTGCCTGCACAAACATATTTTTCGTTTCACCGCTCATAAGCGAGTGATATGTACCTCTGTCGCTGTCCACATTACAGCCGAAAACTGTCTGCATTTCTCCGTAGTACATATTTGAAGAAATAACGCCGACCAAGAAATTACGCTGGGCAAGCGCGAAAGCAAGATTAACCGCTGTTGTGGTCTTGCCGCTGCCGTTCGCGCCCCATATGCTTATTATTTTTGCGTTCACTGCACAACACCTCTGCTTTCAAGAATAAGGTGCAGCTTACCGGAATACTCAGCCTTGACAAGCTTTACCGCCTGCCCTTCCGTTGCTATAAGCGTTACGCTTGCGGCGATAGCGCTGTCTGCGTCATCGTCGCTCGGCACGTCTTCAAGATTTTGAGCATCCTCATTTTCAAGACTGTAGATTTCAAGACCGCGTAGCTCATCGTCTGTAACTACCGCATCATCAGCATAATATGTAACCGTAACCTTATCACCCTTTCTTAGCTGATTAGCCACGCTCGCGGCATTACTCGGTACGCTTACGGCGATAAGCCTTTTCCCTTCAGCAATAACCTTGTCGAGCTTTTCATCAGATACATAATCGTCAAATCTCGATGAAAGCAGGTAATCATCCGGAGTCATACTGATTTTGGCATACTTGCCTACAATATCATCGGGATTTTTGACAACGCTTTCGGGAAGTCCGTAGCTTCCAACCTCCTCTTCCTTCAGCATTTCCTTTTCAATTCGCGTCCCTGCCGCTATTTCATTCTGCAATCTGCACACCAGTATGGTCTTTTCCTTTTTCTTATACATTTCCGGGAGTACAAGAAAAGCTAATATTGCCGCAATAACTATGCAAATACCTCCGACAACAAGTTTGTTTTCAAATAATTTTTTCAATGTTTATCTCTCCTCTCCTACAAAAAAAGCTCTGCAATTTCATTTGCAAAGCTCTGATTGTTTCTGTTGAACATATTTATATTACTGTATTTATTTTTAAGCGGTGGTTCTTTATCAAACAGAAAAATATAGTCGTTTGATACTATACCTTTCCATTTATCGTCTGTCATAAAATACTCCGCCTTGTTGATATGCCAAGCATCCGACAGCGCCATTACAATTTTAAGTGAGCAGGTTTTGAGCAACTCAACATTCTTATACGGATACCCTGACGATATACCGCAGAATTGCCCAGATGTATCTAACATAAACGGCGTGCCGAGGTCTATAAGGACAAAATCATAATTATCGCCGTATGCCTGACCGCTTATGATACCATCGCCTCCCATTTCCGTCAATCTCACGTCCTTATATTCGGCCTTTCCCTTGACATACTGAAATTCTGTGCCACCGGACAGATTAAGCGCAATTACTCTTTTGCCGTTAAGCGATAAAAACTCCGCCAGAGTCGTTACCATATTTGTAACTCCAGCGCCGTGCGTTGTGCCGAACACCGCAATAAACTGACAGGCATTATCAGACTTTGCCTTTTTACCAAATCCCCATTTTTTCCGTTTGATTTTTATACCGTTTCTTTTCGGCTTCTCGGCTTTTGGCTTATCAGGTATCGACTTCGGCTCATCTCTGAACGATTGACTTTCCTCCGCTGCCTGTTCTATCGGCTTTGCCCTTATCGCCGGAAGTTCAGCATCGTCCGCTATGTCTGCTTGCGGGATTTCAGCATTCTGCTTTAATGCGCCTTTGCCTACCGTAGACAACAGCTCCAGCTTATCAATGCCGTTGCCCTCGAAAATAATATCCTCAACACCATATCGGCTTCTGTAAACATCAAGCTGCGTCTGCACATACTGTTTGCGAAGCCCATTCAGTATAAGGACAATTCTCACTGTTTCGCTTATTTTCCGTATCTCGGCAATAACGCTTTCAAGATTTTTCACCATACCGTGATTTAGTATAACAACATCGGCGTCCCTGTGCTGTTCCAGACTGGTAAGCGCCGCAACCTCGTTTGCGCAATCGTCACACAAAAACTTCATATCCTGATTTTTTATATCTTTCTTCAGCACGTCCTGAATACTCTGCATTCCAAACACGCTTATAATCCCTATCACAGCGTCATCACCTCACGAAGATATTGAAACGGCAGCAGACTATTGCTCTCCAGCTTGTTATATATTTTCATAGCTGTTTCAAGCGCATTTTCTGTATCGCGCTTGTCGTGCTTATAAAAAGCGTGAAGAAGAACAATGCTGTCCCCCTGCTCACAAAAGATAATGCGAACAACCTTTTTTGATACTTTAATCCGAAACTCATAAAACTGTCTGTATCTCTCTATCGAAAAGTGTTTAATGTGCGGTTCGCAAAGTATCTTATTTTCGCTAATCAGAATACCAAGCTGGTACTTGAATTTATTTTTTATTTTCCTGTCTGATTTACGCAGAAATTCAAGAACAGGCGACATACCGTTTTCATCACAATATGTATAGATTTGTTTCAAATAATCTCACCTCACAATTCATTTTTTATTTAATTCAGCAATTCATCTGCTGACTTTCTCTTTTGCTTATTATCTCATCAACCTTTCTCTCAACCTCTGAAAAGGAAACTCCATATCGAAATCCGCGAGATATTAAATCCGGTGTAGAAGATAGCTTTTTGAGTTCATTCCATAATTCAGGGTGCATTTGCTTTAAATTGGCAAAATCCCTGTATGGCTGATTCGGGCAAAACCAACAGCCTCCCCTATGACAAGTTTCATATATCGGAGATAGTAAACCATAGCTTTTGCACAATTCATATGCCATTTGTTCCGTATAACCATATCTGACAAGCAGCGACTCTTTATTTTCGGTCAATCGCTCTATTCGTTTAGGCTCATCGCTTGCGATTCCGATATATTGCATATATTCTCTGCCTATGCTTTTACAAAATTCGTTAATAGGCTTTACCTTTAAATCTCTATTTGCCGCACAGCGTCCACCTATAAGCCAACCGCTATGTTTTCCGATGTTTTCAGGTGTTTTTGATCTTTTAACAACATGAAAAAACAACTCCATGTAATCTTTAGGCGAATGAAGTATTTTCGTTTCATAGCCCCAGCTATCAAATATCGGTATAGCCTGTTCTCTTATAAATTTCATATGCTCCGGCAGTTCGCCGGATATATTCCTGCTGTTGTCAAACATAACCTCACTGAATATAATTGTCAATGGCGGCAGATTGTTTATATGGTTGAGAATAATGCCGGCTGTTGAATCCTTGCCGCCACTCCAAGCATGTAGGAAGCGCATTACCCATCACCATCTATTCTCGCAGGCAATTTTTCTTTTTCAATATATTCAAGCAATAATTTCTCAAGCCTGTTCATAAGCTCCTGTTCATTATTGAAATACTGAACATATTTTTTTACAAACGCATAAGGCTGTGTTTCTTTTTTCTTTTGAGGCGCATTCAGCCTTATCGTTATTTCCTCTATAGTTTCCTCCGTAAGAGTAGGCGCGTGTTTCTTCATTTCCCGTATCGTATCGCTTTTGAGCGTGTCCTTTTTATCTGCAAAAAAATACTTATAAATTATCGCCTGCCGTCTTTTAGGGAAATACGATAAAGCAACTGCCATTTTAATTTTCATCCCGCCGTTGTCAACTATCATCAATATTTCCTCAATGAGATAATTCAAGCGAATATACTCAAATATGCTGCTTTTTGATACATTAAACTCCTGCGCCAATTTCTCTTTTATGTCGTCTGTAATCTCAGTCCACCCGGTGGACTGACTACCATATTTCTCCATTTTTAGACATTCGTTACGAAGCATATATGATTTTGCCCGTTCTGACGGTAATATCTGCGCGGCTTCTATATCTGAAATCTTTAAAACACGCGCTTCTATCTCCTCAGCACCGTTAAGCTTATGCGCTGCCGCGCGTCTGTGTCCGCTTAGGATTTCATACTTATCTCCAAATCCCAGCACCCGAACAATAATCGGTTCAAGTAATCCGTTTTCCTTTATATCCTTTGCCAGAGCTTTTAACGCATCGTCCTCCGGAACACGGAAAGGATGTTTTGAATACGGTACGGTTTCTTCTAACTTTATTTTTTCTATCGGCTGATCTGAAATTTTTTGTTTCAGACTTACCGACAACTCTTCAATCGTTTGCATTACTGTTTACCTCCATTTAATTTTAAACATAAAAATAGAGCAGTTCAATTTGAACTGCTCACATCAAACTAATTTTGCCAATGTTCCCAATTCACCAGCAAAGATAACTGATATTTAAAATAACAGAAGTTTGATTATTAGTTTTGCCTGTATATTTTTTAATTTGTGCAATTTATACAAATGTTTTTTTTGACCACTTATTGACCACTTATCCGGCACGTTTAGATACGTTTCAGCAAGTCTCAATAATTTTTTGAAGTTATAATCCTTTAAATCTTCCGGCAATATATGCAATATCCGCAACATAAAATTTTGTCGAAAAAGCTTTCAACATATCAAATAAATCAAGTGTTTAAGCCATTTTAACCCACTATTCGACACTGAAATATACACTCATAATGCCTTTATGTTTTTCTGTCAAATTTTACCGATTTCATTGTGTGATTTTAACAATCACCACTCAATCATATTGAGCGATTTATCTTACTTAATTCTTTCTTTTAGTAAGGCCTCTCCTTTCAAATGGCTTAACTACGCCATTTATAGTATATGTGCATTATGCACAATAAGGAATTTTGACCACTTATATAAAAATAGTATTTAATCGAAAATTTGATGGTTTATATGTTTGAAAGCTAATTGTATGACCACTTATTATATTTTTTTGTAAACTAATGTCAGAGTTTCGCTTTTTTGATGTTTGGTTATTTTGTACATTTTAATTGTATTTATTTTGATGTTTATCGCACTTAGATAAAATTGATTATTCATCTAACTATAAATCCATATCATATCTACTTAAATCTATTGAATCTTGTATCATTTTAATTGAGACATTTTTACTTGCGTTGTTAGTATGTGCATAATAATCAAGCAACGTCCTTGAATTTGAATGCCCTAGAAGTTCTTGCATATCTTTTAAGCTAACACCGCTCCGCATGCCATTTGACACAAATGTATGTCTAAAATAATGAGGAGTAATCTCTTCATCTGTATCCACATTCATATTCTCTCTAATATATTTTTTCAAAGAATTAAGTCTCAAAGATATGTTATTGCTTGTGAATGGTCTATTGCGCTTATTTATATATACTAACTTGTCCACCTCCCCTTTCTCTGTGTCTGTTAAATTATTAAATTTTTGTTGATATTCAATCTGCAGATAATCATTAAGAGGAAGCGTTCGTTCCCCTGCTAATGTTTTTGTATCATTCTCATATATGAGATCTGTAAATGATTCATCAATTCTCATGTACTTAAAATCATCTGAAAAATCATTCCATTTTAGTGCGCACAATTCTCCGGTGCGTATACCCGTATACAACAATGTACATAACATAAGATAGAAATTGTAATCTGTTATATTTGCAGCTTTTAATAGGATATTGATTTCTTCGGGAGTTAAATCTCTACGCATCGCTTTGCGATCTCCCTCTGTCTTTAATGTAAGCATTGGGTTTCTGTTAATAACCCCTTCAGCAAATGCATAGTTAAACATCGCTCTCATATGCCGCATAATACTATTTATTGTATTCTTTTTCAATTCTTGTTGTTCTGCATTTTTTATTATATTGATAATGTCATTTGTAGATATTTTATATAATATTTTATCACCAATAATCGGGAGTACATATTTTTCAATATGTATTTTAATTTGATATAACGAGCGTTCTTTGACTTGAAGTCTTTTTATATCAATATAGTGTTTATACCATATCTTTAATGACATATTACCAGATACATCATCAAATAAATTTATATCTTCACAACGTAACAATTTGTTTAACTTATCAATAAGTTCACTCTTTTTTCCACAATACAAGTATCTTGTCTTTCCAGAATAATCCGTATACCTCCCTTCCCATCGTCCGTCACTGCGTTTCCTTATGGTTCCGTTTCCTTTCTTTCTTCGTTTCACTAAAATTCTCCTTTCTAGCAAAACCAATAGTCAAACTTCACCTATAATATATATAACTGATGCGATAGCCTTACTCAACACAAATCAATATTTAGTCCAAGTCTACAACCATCTTGACAGCATAATCTATTTACTGCAATTACTACATTTTTTCTTTTATTGGGCATCGTCAACATTGTATCATGTTTCTAGGCGTTATATCCTCTCCCCTATATTAATTTTATGCTTTCGTATAACATTCACAAGAAACTGTAAAGTTTGTCTTTTATCAATATCTTTTCCTATGCTCAACTCCTTATGAAAAATTCATTCCATCTATACAATTCTCATATAAAAAACACTTAATCGCCGATTGATCGTTGGTTTCATAATATTTTACCAACAAATTGTAAAATTCTTTTATGTCTTTCTGAGCTACAGTTATAATACCCTGACCATTTTCAATCATTACCTTATTTCCAATCAGCATTGCAATGCGCTTATTCCCATCCAAAAACATTTGAGTTCTCATTAGGTATAACATTATATCAAAAGCTCTATCTAAAGGAGCTTCTGTTCCTTTTACAATATTAGAAATGTTCTTTTCTATTTCTTTTTCATTTGGTATTGCAGGTTTCCAATCAGTACCGCCTATACGAACCTCATCCCTCCTTATTGCTCCTGCATTAAATACTGTAAATTTGCCTAACAGTCGGTGAATGCTCTTTATATATTCCAGATTCAACTCATCATTTATATGTTCTAATAAATACTGCCATGCGTGTTTTAGATCATTAACTGCATTGATATCATCTATACTATATCCTTCTACTGACATACCGTTATAAATAGCCTGTGTATCAGGATATGTAACACCTATACCCTCTAAATTAGCACTTTTCCATATATAGTCAACAATATTTCTCTTTGCAAGGAAAATATTTTCTTCCTGTGTCATATTAAATTTAGGTTTCATATTTTTTACCTGCCTTTCATAATTCATGCTGCTATTACTATGCTAAATGCAAATCTCAAAATGATTTTATATGTGAAAATCCAAGCCAATAACTTTTTGTGATATAGTTATTAGATATAATACATTTTATTTGAGACATTCATTCACTATATCCACCAAAGACTGAATTTTATCTTTGGCAATATTGCCATTGTCATACTGCAATAATATTGCTTGCGGTTTTTGGTCGCTACGCGCATTAAGTTTAATACCCAACAATAATTCCAAATTTCCAGGGACAGTTACGATATTTTTAGTAAATGTATTTCTTGATTGTTCAATCATATCATTTACAGCTTGCTGCATTTTTAGATTCTCACCGGCTTTATTACTATCGTCATCAATGATTACAGAATGTTTTATTCCTAATTTCCCAAATAAGTTCATAAACCGATGAATATTAAATTTTCCAAAACTATCGAAGATGCACACTCCAGATCCGTTAATAATATAACCGTCATCAATTACTCTATTAATAATACCAACTTCACTACCACCTTCTACCAAAATTGTATGTTCTGAGAAAAAAGCATTTGCTCGTTCTGCATTTAAACACAGAAAATATCTTAGTGCTTCAAAATTAGATTTATTAACTCTTGTCTTTAGAGTGTTCTTAAGGTTAGGATACGTTAGTGCCAAAGAGTCAATCAATCCGTTATTTGAAACAATTTCGTTCCAATCATTTTGCAATATTTGTTTTATAAACGTATTACCGTTCTCTTTATATAAATGCACAAGAGATGGTAACATATTTGTACTTCTGCTCACAAAATGACTTGAATGTGTAGTTGCTAAAACTTGCCATTCATTACTTTTAGAGAGTTTTATAAGATCACCACAAAGTCGTTGTTGCTGGGGCGGATGCAGAAAGGCCTCTGGTTCCTCAAATAAAAGAAGATTCATTTGCGGTGAAAAATCTTTTGTTTTGCTTTTTACAGTATTTGGCATATAATCATTTGCTAATTTAATGATGGAATAAATAAGATGACGTTGGAATCCTGAACCAAATTTATCAGGGGTCTGAGTCTTTTCTAACACATCATCAATTAGATCCCATTGAATCATATTTTTTATTAAGTCTGCAGATGTGGGTGCTCTAAAAGACATATTAAATTCAGTTCCCCACTCGCTTAGCATATAATTCAATTCATTCTCAAATCCAGCAAGTGATTTGTTGTCATCTGTCTTTGCGGTCTTTATTTCATCTGAAAATGATTCAATGTTTTTCTTTAAAGCAGCATAAGGCTTACTTCCTTCAATTACCCCGCTCATTATATTTGTAATTAAATCGCGCAGTGCAGATGGTCCTGATAGTTTAGTAAAATCATCAACTTTGCTAATAGCTGGGATGTATATTACATTTCCTAATTTTCCAGTTTGAACATTTTTAGCACCATAAAAATGCTCATTTGAATGTTCATTAATAGACGTATAACCAACAATTGCGCCTTTTGCGGACTTTCCGCCAGACAACTGAAATTCTGTCTTGAAATATTTTCTAACTTTCAGTTTGTTCTTTTCATATTTATATGTATCTGCTAAGTTAATATATTCTTCGTCTGTTAGTTTAAAAGTAATCTCAATCCAACTCTCATTATCAGTTGATCCCTTTTTAGGAAAATCATTTGCGTCTTGAAACGAGAATTTATCTTTTTCATAAAAGGCGCGGATTGCATCAATAACACTGCTTTTGCCGGCATTATTCTCTCCAATTAGCAATGTGTATGGATTTAAATTAAACTTCTGATGGATAATTCCTCTAAAATTATGAATCAAAATATGCTCAATTCTCATAATGTACCCTCTTTAGAATATTGAAACTAGAATTTTCTATATGATATTATAACACTATTTGACATGATTTGCAAATTTTATTTAGCAGTAACTTATAAATTCATCTTAACTCGATTTAATCTTTTAGTAAATTACATAATAACTATTTAGTATCAATACTCTATTATAATGTCAATAAAATAATAGTGTTCGTGTTAGACTCTTGCAAAATTGATGTCAACATCACAAACACTATTAATAAAAGTAGTATTATTAGTTTTGCTATTTAATTTTTAATTAATCTATGCAAATTGCATAAATAGATAATTTGACCACTTATTGACCACTTATCCGGCACGTTTAGATACGTCTAAGCTTTTATAAATAATTTTTTTGATTATTTTATTGCATATTTGATATATAATAAAAGATTTACTTCAAGTGTTCTGATTTGTCAAATTCTGACATAAGACACTGGCTAAATCAAGAAATTTCCTTATATTAAGGCAATTCTCGACAGGGGATAAATTACAAAATAGCTGCAAAATATTGGTGATGTTTTTATTATGCTATTTTTACAAAGCAATCATTCCGTATTGAGCGATTTATCTTACTTAGATTGATATTTTTAATTTTACCAACTACATACGTCTTACCTATGATGTTTTTGACGCTGTGCATATTGACGAATAAACTGATTTGACCACTTATTGACTACTTATGGTTTTTCACTATGTAAGTCTATGCTTTGTGCATTTTGACGAATAAGTTAATTTGACCATTTATGAATCTTCACTATGTAACTTTACGCATTGTTCAACATTTTTACATTCTTCCTTGAGCCATATCTTGTTGTATTAAACCACTTTTCTTTCAATTGCTTATCATTTGAATCTGCCTCTCGTTTAATCGGAGCATTTGTGTTGCTTTCTATTAAACT
>ENA-UOOA01006413-UOOA01006413.1-human-gut-metagenome-genome-assembly--contig:-P61old-NODE-6413-length-11364-cov-8.798744_pt1 | contig 11364 bp, 10 predicted proteins | sample MGYA00242467_ERZ724014 | MGnify/ENA metagenome assembly ERZ724014
TCTCAATTTATTAAATACGTTCGCAAGATCAGCAAATTCTGCTAAAGTAAGCGCTTCGCCTCTCACATTTACCGGAATTCCGGTCTCTGCCATAGCTTTCTCAATTTCCTCTTTTGAAAAATCAAGCTCCTGGGAGTTCTTCAGTCCGTTTACCAACGTTTTTCTTCTTTGATTAAAAGATGCCCGGATCAGCCTGAACATCAGCTTCTCATTGTCCACCTGCACTGGAGGCTCTTCGTATCTCACAAGCTGGATAACAGCACTTCCCACCTTCGGTCTTGGCATAAAACAGTTCGGCGGAACATTCGCAATGATCTGCGGTCTGGCATAATACTGAACAGCCAGAGACAAAGCACCGTAATCCTTTGTTCCAGGACCAACCTGCATTCTGTCTGCCACTTCCTTCTGTACCATAATGGTGATGGAAGAAATGGGAACATGGTTTTCAAAAAGTCCCATGATGATCGGTGTGGTAATATAATAAGGCAGATTGGCAACTACCTTGATAGGCTTGCCCCCATTTTTCTCCTGTGCCAGCGCCGCAATATCAACTTTCAGGATATCCTCGTTGATCACAGTCACATTATCCCAGTCTTTCAAAGTATCATTTTCCAGAATCGGGATCAATGTCTTATCAATCTCTACAGCCACCACTTCTCTGGCTGCCTCAGCCAGATACTGGGTCATGGTTCCAATACCCGGTCCGATTTCCAGAACAAAATCATCCTTGGTGATCTTGGAAGCCTCGATTATTTTTTCCAGAACATGGGTATCGATAAGAAAATTCTGACCAAACCTTTTCTGGAAAGCAAAATTATACTTTTGAAGAACTTCAATGGTATATTTCGGATTTCCTAAATAAGGTCTGGTCATATTAATTTCCTCTTTCTTTTAAATTATTTAATCATTATCTGCAAATCACACAATCTGGGCAGCTGTCTGCAATTCCCCTATTACTTATTTTGCAAAATCTTTCTCATAAAGAACCGTAAATCCATCACGGTCTACTCTCTTTTTCTTATTAAACTTCAGAAGTCCGCCCTGGGATTTCGCCATTGCTGCGTCAAGCATTTCCTTAACTGCGCCAATGTTCATAGGCTGGTCTTCTTTCTGGTTCACACCGATCAGATTATACAATGCAAGCATTCCCATCTGGTCGATCTTGTAACCATTTTCCTTGGTGTAAACTCTTGCAAAGTTTACAAGTTCATCATTGGTAAATACCGGAATGTTGATCATGGATGTAAACTTCTTGGCAAATTTCGGGAATCTTGCAATCAGCTTACGCATTCCGATCTTCTCATCCTCAATAATCACAGTAAGTCCGTCTGTGCGGAACTCCATAGCCTTATCCAGAATATCCACCGTTTCCTGTGTCAGCTGGTTAGCATTCTCAATAACAAGGAAACCACCGCTAAGCTTGCCGATTACTTTCGTAATATCCATCTCATTCAGCTGGTCTGCAAACACATAAGCCACCTTAGAAGCCGGCAGATTCAGCTCTTTACAGATTGCCGGAATCAAGCTTGCGATCAGTCTTGTCTTACCAGTTTCTTTACCACCCATGACGATCACGTTTCCAGTCTTGGAGGTCTTATCAGCAGCTGCCATCTGCACATCGCAAAGTGCACTGATCAGCTGTTCCCGCATTCCCGGAACCTTTACAAAATATGTAAACAGCTTCTTCTCATCATCGGTGAGTGATTTCTCTCTTGGAACAATGTCAGATGGATTTCTCTTATCCTTTGGCTGAATAGAATCGATAAACTGTTCCAGTTCCTCTTCCTCGGAAAGAGATTCAGAAGACTCTTCTTCCTCTTCATCCTCATCAAAATCAAAGTTTTCGTCCTCAGAATCTTCCTCTGCATCTTCAGTTTCAACCACATCATCTGCAGCTGGAGGCATATCCTCATCCTCTTCTTCGCCAATGCTCTCTCTGAGAAGTTTGGCAATAAATTCATCCTCAGACATGGAATCATCAGAAGGCTCTTCTTTCTCCTTATGTCCTGCCGGACCATTCATAAACTCATCCTCAGCAGCCTGAAGATCCTCTTCGGAAAGGAATTCCTCTTCCTCAAGTTCTACAACCGGCTTTTTCTGCTCTGGTTCTGGCTCGATTTCTTCCTCGTCCTCAGTGATAACTTCCTCTTCTTCTGGAATATCCTCTGCTTTTTCTTCTTTTACACCTTTTAAAGGCTGAGTGGATATTTCCCTAGCAGCTTCTACAATTTATTTATTTTCTTCCTCAACTTTCTCTTCATCTACTATCTCAGCCGGAATCTCAATTCCCTGTGCAGAAGCAGCAGCAAGAATCGTATCCTCCAGATTGAAATTTGAAAAATCAAATGCAGGTTTCTCGTCTTTCATTTTCTCCGCAGCATCAGCCTCATCACTGAAAAGGTTATTCTGTACAGGCGCCTTGGGAACCTCAATCTCTTCCGGTACCATATTCTTCATAGAATCCGGAATATTCAGTGTAGGCATTTTCAGGTTCTCAACAGGTGTTTCTGTTTCTGTGGAAAATGTCTTCTTCTCTTCTGCAGACTCTGAACGATCTGCATTCTCTAAACCTTCTGTATTTTCTTCTGAAACTGCTTCCGCTGATTTCTCTGCAGTCTCATCTGCTGTATTCACAGATTCTTCAGCAACAGTCTCCTTGGTATTCTCCACTTTCACCTTGCCAGTTTCAGGCTCCAACTCCGGTACACTTTCATATTCTTTCTCGGAAGCCGGATCACGAAGCATTTCTTCCTGAACCTCTTTCGTCTGCTCAGTGGAAACAATGCTGTCTTCCATTTCATCCATCTTACGGCTTCCAAAAATGTCACGAAGTCCTTTGGAAATTTTATCCTGAAGACTCTCTACGCCATCCAGATCCTCATTCTTGATCTGAATACTTTCAATAGATTCACTTCCCTGGTTCTCAGCTTCCGGTGCTTTCTTTTCTTCCTTGATGGTATCTGCTTCCTCAGGTTTCAGAAGCTTCGGTACAAACTGCTGTTCATACCGCTCTTTCTCCTCGCCGGTAAGAGCACCCATACGCTGTTTCAGGTCCATAGCCTTCATCACGTAGTTACCCTCGTTGAACCAGAGAATGATCTCGTTGCAAAGCTCCAGACATTTCTCTTTGTCACCATCCTGATAGTACAGTTTGGCAAGCTCGTAAGACCATTTTTCGGTAAATTCTTTCTCCTTATAATCCTCCAGAACCTTGATTTGCTCTGCAAGAGGAGCCTTTTTTTCTTTCAGGATCTTGTATTTCAGGATGTACTGCGTATTATCATTTGGCGCAACTTCCCTGTACTCCTGATAAAATTCCACTGCTTCGGAAACCTGTCCCAGCTTCAAGGAAACTTCTACAAGACGATAAAGAATGTTCTTACCAATGGAGGCTCTGTGATAAGCCAGCAGGAAAATTTCCTTGCTGTCCTCATAGCGTTTATTGGCAGCATAGATTTCACCAACCACACAAAGGGTACGAACATTTTTCACACGGCGCCAGTCAATGCTGTCTACAACATTCATGGCTCCCTTATAGTCCTTCTGTTCTACTAAATGGTTAATCTCTTCAAGTTTAACCCGAAATTCCTCTTTGTCCAAATTTTTCACCAACTTTCCATAGTTAATGCCAGTTTAGCATATCGCATACTACTTCGCAAGCTTATTTATCTGCAGGACCCCCTATCGGCTGATACACATGCCCTGCCACAACGTGAAACACTTTATTGATCGTAAACTGATGACTGACAAAATCATCCAGACCAGTACAGGTGATCATGGTCTGAATATCATGAATACTCTCAAGAAGATAATTCTGACGGCTGCTATCCAGCTCCGAAAGGACATCGTCCAGAAGCAGAACCGGTTTATCATGAATGATCTTCTCCACCAGATAAATCTCCGAAAGTTTCAGGGAAAGAGCTGCTGTTCTCTGCTGCCCCTGCGAACCATATTTGCGGATGTCAATTCCGTTTACAGCCACCATTAGGTCATCCCTGTGAGGTCCGGACGAAGTCATTTTCATCCGAAGATCCCGGTCTCTGTTGCGGAAAAGGCTCTCTTCCAAAGCCTCACTCTCCACGCTTGGTTCATATATCACTTCTATATTCTCAATACCGCCGGTAAGATTTCTGTGAATTTCCTTAATGATCTCATTAAGGGACTCCACAAATTCTCTTCTTTTGCCAATGATCTTACGGCCATAATTTACCAGCTGCATATCCCATACATCCAGAGTCGCCCCAAGATCCGGCTGCTTATACATATCCTTCAGCAGCTTATTTCTCTGGTTCAGAACATGATTGTATCCGGCAAGATCTGTGAGGTATAGTTTATCCAGCTGACAAAGCTCCGCGTCCATGAATCTTCGTCGCTCTCCCGGACCGTTTTTGATAATATTCAGATCCTCCGGGGAAAAGAAAACCAGATTCACCACACCGAGAAGCTCTCTCGCCTTCTTTATGGGAAGCCCGTTGATTGCCACGCCCTTGGCCTTATTTTTCCGAAGGTGCATGTCAATCTTATAAGACATGGAATCTTTTCCCACCATCATGCGGATATGGGCTTCATCCTGTTCAAAGCGGATAATCTCCCGGTCTTTGCTTCCTTTATGGGATTTGCTGGTTCCGCACAGATACACAGACTCCAGGATATTGGTTTTTCCCTGTGCATTATCCCCATAAAAAATATTAGTTCCTTTGTCAAAAGAAAGTTCCAGCGATTCGTAATTTCTGAAATTGCTTAATTTTATGGATTCAATATAAGCCATTTTACTCGTTTCCGGACAGAACCTTCACATCCTGGCCATTATAGGAAATAACGTCACCGCCATAAACCTTGCGGCCTCTTCTGGTATCTACTTCGCCATTTACTTTTACAAGTCCGTCGTTGATCACATATTTTGCCTCAACACCGTCTGATACAAGTTCAGCAAGTTTCAGTGCCTGGCCAAGTTTGATAAATTCATCTCTGATTCTGATTTCCAATTTTCTGCCTCCACTCTTCTGGCATCACGACTGCAATTCGTTTTCCAGACTGTCTCCAGCCATTATTGGCAGTCCGTGTTCACTTCCATACTCTTCCAATTGTCTGTTACGTTTCTCTCTGTGGCAAGTGTCATTATCTTGCCTGGTTCTGATTTATGTTAACCGGAAGAATCAGATACGTGTAAGTTTCTTCCTCATCTCTGATAAAGCAAGGTGCTTTCGGGTTTACCAGGTAAATGTCGATGGTCTCATCATCAATAACCTTCAGTGCATCGATCAGGAACTTGGGATTAAATCCGATCAGAATATCTTTTCCCTCTTTCTCAATATCAATATCCTCGTTCATGGAACCCATTGCAGAATCAATCTTCAGCTCCATGCTGCCATCTGTAATGTGGATAATGATCGGTTTCTTATCTCCTTCTCTTACAAGAAGTGTAGCACGGTCGATACAATCCAGAAATTCTTTTTTGTTAATGGAAAGTTTGGTCTCATAATCGCTGGAAAGCATCTGGTCAATACGGAAATATTCCCCTTCGATCAGACGAGAAACTACCATAGTCTGGTCAAATTCAAATAAAATATGATTATTGGTAAAGAAAATGCTGACTACGTCATCCATTTCTCCGGATAAAATCTTACTGATCTCGTTAAGAGTCTTACCTGGAACCACAACCTTGCGGTCTGAATAGTCTTTCTTCAGAGGCATTTTGCGGATCGCAATACGGTGTCCATCCAGAGAGACAATTTTCAGACAATTATCCTTAATTTCAAACAGCTCACCAGTCATTAATTTGTTGTTATCGTTGACTGCAATTGAGAATATTGTCTGATAAATCATATTTTTTAATGTATATTGAGAGACAGTTAATGGCTCATCTCTTTCAATCAAAGGAAGATATGCAAAATCTTCTCCTGATTTTCCAGGAATATTGAATTTTGCTTTCTCACAGGTGATAGTTGCAGCGAATTTTTCATCAGTTTTAATGGTAACATCGTTGTCTGGAAGTCTTCTGATGATCTCGTAAAAGATTTTCGCATTCAGGGCAACCATTCCTTTTTCTTCTATAGTACCTTCGACAATGGTTTCGATTCCAAGTTCCATGTCATTAGTAGTAAATTTGATCTGATTTGTTGTTGCATCAATCAGAATACATTCCAGAATTGGCATAGTTGTTTTGGATGGTACAGCTTTTAAGGAAATGCTGACGCTCTTCAACAAGTTACTTTTGGAGCAAATGATTTTCATAATGTGTATAACTTCCTTTCTGGAGAAAATGGGTTTTTCATTAAATATATTTAAGAAGATATCCGCCGTATCCGCCGTAGGGAGTGTGAATATGTGAAAAACTCACTTCCGCCCAGTGAATAAAAGGGTTTCGGGTATGGATAACTTCGTGTAAAAGCATTGGTTTAGAGTGTGAATAACCTGTGTAAAACCACATAAGAGATTTTGTTGCCAAAAGTTATTCACATTAATACACATAATGTCAACATCTTATACACATGAAATGTGGAAAAAATGTGTTAAGTTTGTGGATTAATTTTTTTCTTTAATGTATCGATAGTGCTCTGCAGCTGTTCGTTGGTCTGAAGCTCCTTTTCGATCTTTTCTACGCCGTGCATAACGGTAGTGTGGTCGCGATTTCCAAGATACTGGCCTACATTTTTCAGCGGGATCGCCAGAATTTCACGGCAAAGATACATTGCCACCTGTCTTGGCATCACGATCTTGGAACTTCTTTTATTTCCGCAAAGATCGGCAGTACTTACATTAAAATGCTCTGCTACCATAGAAATAATGTAGTCTGCAGTAATCTGTTTATTTTCATTTGGTGCGACGATATCCTTCAGAGCCTGCTCAGCAAGTTCAAGGGTAACCTCTTTTTTCTCCAGTTTTGCATAAGCAACTACCTTATTGAAGGCACCTTCCAGCTCACGGATGTTGGATTTGATATTATTTGCAATATATTTGATAACATCTTCGCTTACATTGTAGCCGTCCATGTCTTCTTTTTTATGAAGAATGGCCATCCTGGTCTCGTAATCCGGCAGAGTAATATCCACGATCAGTCCCCATTCGAATCTGGAACGGAAACGCTCATCCAGAATTTCCATATCCTTCGGCGGTTTATCGGAAGATATGATGATCTGTTTGTTTGCACTGTAAAGGCTGTTGAAGGTGTGGAAAAATTCCTCCTGTGTGGATTCCTTTCCTATAATAAACTGAATATCATCAATGAGAAGGACATCAATGTTACGGTATTTCTCGCGGAATTTACTCATGGCGGTGTTATTTCCATTACGGATGGTCTCGATCAGCTCATTGGTAAATTCTTCACTTGTAACATAGAGAACCTTACTGTTATCATCATTTTCAATAATAAAGTGGGCGATGGAATGCATAAGATGGGTCTTGCCAAGTCCTGCACCACCATAGATAAACAGCGGATTGTAGGTATTTCCCGGAGATTCCGCTACTGCCAGGGCTGCTGCCTGGGCCAGTTTGTTGTTGCTGCCCACGATAAAAGTATTGAATGTATATTTGGGGTTCAGATTTGCTTCTTCACATCTGTCCCTAAAACGGCTGTTCTGATCAGGTGCAGCGTCGGAAGTGGATTTCTTTGCCGGAACATCTTCTGGAAGGATAAATTTCACTTCGCAGTCGGTCATTCCGGTAACTTCGCTTATGGTAACCTGCAGAGGCAGTTTGTAATTCTTATTAATGTAGCTTAAACGCACCTGGTCGGAAGCGACGATGGTAACTACATTTCCACTGACATCATAAACCTTCAGGGGTTTCAGCCATGTGTCGAAACGAACATCGGAAAGATCGTGTTCCTTTTTCACAATTCCCAGGATTTCATCCCATTTTTCTATTACTGTGCTCATTTTTTCCTCCCGTACACATCTGATTGTTTCTTATATTAAATGATGCCGTCCGTCGGCGACATGTCCGTTTATCAAAATACCAGCTGGAAACAGGAAATTAGGGTGTGGCAGGCTAAATATACCGGAATTTTACTGGTATTTTGATAAACGGACATAAATATCCTTATATATATTATAATAAATCCTGTCTTTTCGCAACGACAAAATCTTATTTATATAGGAAATTTATGTGGAAAATTATGCACATCCGAAGAAAAAATTAAGATTGCTGTGGATTACATAAAAGAATGAGGAGGCAAGGAGGAAAATGTTGTTTTGAAGCTAAAAATAGGAAAAATAAATGGGGAAAAGTATAGAATTGTCCACAAAACATCCACAATTTAAAAAAATTGCAGTGGATAATAAAAAAATTCCAAGAAAAAGATGGGGGATATCTTGTGAATAAACTGGAAAGTTATCAACATTTTGTGTGTGGATAAATGTGGATAAAAAGGTTGATAACTATTCTGGTTACCATAACATGGTTTTACGGGTTTCAATAATGAAAATTTATGTGTATAACTCTATCCACTGTCGAATCCCCTCGAAATATACCGTTTTTTGTGACATATGCGTTAAAATCAACAGTCAAAAGTGGATATTTTTGCTGATAATCCCCAGGTTATCCACAAGTTATCCACAAAATGTGGATAATGTTACGTAAACCTTTTCAAAATGACAGGTTATGCACAGTGTGGAAAACTTTGTGGATATAAAAAATTCCTGGAAAGCAAGAATTTTTACTTGACGAGAATGCCATTTATGAATATAATTGAAATGATGTTCTGATTAGGTTAATAATTTTAAATTCCATATAGATAAAGGAGGTGCTTTACCTATGAAAATGACATTTCAGCCGAAAAAAAGATCTAGAGCGAAAGTCCATGGCTTCAGAGCTCGTATGAGCACAAAAGGCGGACGTAAAGTATTAGCTGCCAGAAGATTAAAAGGAAGAAAGCAGTTATCTGCTTAAGACCGTTAAGACCGCAGTTACTGTGGTCTTTTCTTCTATACAGAAATAATTATTTCAATATCATATAAAGGAGAATCAGATGGAATACTCAGACTCCTTAAAGAAAAACAACGAATTCCAAAGGGTATACCGAAAAGGAACATCACAGGCAAATCGGTATCTGGTGATGTATGTGCTTGAGAACCATGACAGGCACATGGAGAATCGTCTGGGAATATCTGTAAGTAAAAAAGTAGGGAATAGTGTGGTACGCCACAGAGTCACCAGACTGATACGAGAGAGCTACCGCCTGAATGAGAGATCCTTCCGTCAGGGACTGGACATTGTAGTGGTCGCAAGACCAAATGCAAAGGACAAGTCCTATCAGGAGATTGAGAGTGCGCTTATGCATCTTGCAGGCAGAATGAAGATCCGCCGTGAGGCTGAGCTTTATGTGGAAGAATCAAAGAAAGCAGAAGAGTGACCCCAAAAACAGTAAGATACCTGGTATTCTATGAATTGTAACATAGCAATCCAATGTTAAACGGTATTTGGGCAGTATTGTTGTTTCGGTAAAGGAGCGGCAATGTTGAAACAGATTCGCAGGAGTGTTTATCATGAGCAGATTTAGTCCAAGGAATATCATGATTCATATGATTCGTCTCTATCAGAAATATATATCGCCGATGAAGAGAACAAAATGTCCTTATATTCCCACATGTTCTCAATATGGTTTAGAAGCAATTCAGAAATATGGTGCGTTAAAGGGCGGGCTTCTTGCAGTGTGGAGAATTTTGCGCTGCAATCCTTTTTCACATGGAGGATACGATCCTGTGCCATAAACTGTACTGAAACAGATGGTGTACAATAAATGACACTTTAAACTGATTTTCAGCACAAAAACTCAAACTTTGACAATTGAATAGTTACACCGAAAAAGCCTAGGAGGAAACAAACTTGGATATGATTTTATTAACGAAGAGCAGTGTCCTGATTATCGGACAGGTTGCTTCTATTATGGGCTGGATCATGGACGGGATTTACAGAGTTCTTGATCTGGTGGGTATTCAGAACCTGGGTCTTTGTATCATTATCTTCAGTATTATTATTTATGCACTGATGACACCATTGCAGGTTAAACAGCAGAAGTTTTCTAAGTTAAGCTCTGTTATGCAGCCTGAGCTTCAGAAGATACAGAAGAAATACAAAGATAAAAAAGACCAGGCGTCCGTGCAGAAAATGCAGGAAGAAACTCAGCTTGTATATCAGAAATACGGTGTTTCACCTACCGGCAGCTGTGTGCAGCTGTTGATCCAGTTTCCTGTCCTGATGGCATTATGGCAGGTTATTTACAAAATTCCTGGTTATGTTGGCAGTGTAAAGAATGTTTTCACAGGCCTTGTTGATCAGATCACAAGCGTAAGTGGCTACACAGACCTGATCCAGAGCTTTATCACAGACAATAAGATGACTCGTGTACAGCTGGCGCTGGATAACGGAAAAGCGACCAGTAATTCCGTCATCGATTTCCTTTATGCATTATCTCCATCTCAGTGGAAAGATCTTGCATCAATGGATCAGTTTAAGGGATTTGCAGATACCATTAACACCACGTCTGCAGAAATTTCCAAAATGCAGAATTTCTGTGGATTAAACATTGCAGATCAGCCTTTGAACTACATTAAGGCTGCTTTTGAGGGAGCATCTATTGCACTGGCAATCGCTGCACTTCTGATTCCTATTCTTGCATGGGCGACTCAGGTACTGAACTATAAGCTTATGCCACAGGCTACTTCATCTGCTGAAGGAGCTGTTGATACGATGCAGGCTTCCATGAAGACTATGAATACGGTTATGCCGCTTATGTCAGCAGTATTCTGTTTCACAGTCCCGGTAGGTCTTGGTATTTACTGGATCGCAAGTGCGGTTGTAAGAAGTGTTCAGCAGTGGTTTATCAATCGTCATCTTGATAAGATGGATATCAATGATCTGGTAAACGAGAACATGAAGAAGATGGAGAAACAGCGTACGAAGGAAGGACTTCCGCCGCAGAAGATCACCAATCAGGCAAACCAGTCTACTAAGAATATCAATACCAAGATTGATAAAGGTTCCAGTAACACAAACGCAGAAGAGAGAGCCAGAAAAGTAGAGGAATCCTACCAGAATGCAAGAAATGCAAAACCTGGAAGTATTACAGCAAAAGCAAATATGGTCAGGGATTTTGACGAGAGAAACAAGAAGAAGTAATTGTTGTCGGGAACGGAGGGTTTCATAGATGGAGGAGTTTATCCAGTTTTCAGCAAAAACGAAAAATGAAGCAATCACCAAGGCGTGCATCGAATTAGGTGTTTCCAGTGATCAGCTGGAAATTGAAGTGGTTTCTGAAGGTAGTTCCGGATTTTTTGGCATCGGAAGCAAACCGGCAATCATTAAAGCACGCAAGATCAATACAGTTTCTGAAGAGGATGAGATACAGGAAATCGTTGATACTGT
>ENA-UOOA01006419-UOOA01006419.1-human-gut-metagenome-genome-assembly--contig:-P61old-NODE-6419-length-11357-cov-5.706689_pt1 | contig 11357 bp, 10 predicted proteins | sample MGYA00242467_ERZ724014 | MGnify/ENA metagenome assembly ERZ724014
CTTAAAAAGACGCTCCCTTTTGTTCGTCATTGCCACGGATGATGTCGGATTTGTCTCGACGAAAAAGAGACGAATTCGACATTCTTTTTTGTCGTTTTTAAGGGTGAATAGGGGTAAAATGCCTATGCGCAACGTCGGATGACGGGAGCGATAAACAAGGAAAAAGGTTAAAATACATTCAAAAACTCTTGAAAATGCTTTAAAATTTATACAAATGTATAAAATTTGTTCAAATTTATACACCTGTTATTACGGAGCTGTTGACATATCCGAAAAAATTTGTTACAATATATATGAGCCAAAGCGAAAAAGCGGCGGCAAATAGACTAAACAGGAGTATAACATTATGAAAAAAAGATTAACTGCATTATGCGCTGCGCTTATGCTCGGCGCGTCGGTGGGGGCTTTCGGCGGCTGCTCGAAGGCGGCAGAAAACACGCGTATGACGGTGGATATAAATCCGTCGGTAGAATTGATGGTGGATAAAGACAATAAAGTCGTATCCGTCACCGCGCTCAACGATGACGCGGCGATCATCTTGCAAGGCACGGCGTTTGTGGGGAAAACTTCGGAAGAAGCGGTGAAAGGCGTAGTGCAGGTTGCCACGGAAACGGGTTACATCGTCAAAGGCGAAGTGGAAGCGGGCGATAACCAGATCAAGATCACCGTATCCGGCGATACGAAATGGGCGAAAGACATGTATAAAAACGCCGAAAAGAAGGCGAAAGAGTATCTCGACGCAAGCGGTATCACCGCCTCGATCGAGCGTGCGGACGCGCTGAAAACGGAAGCTCTCAAAGCGCTTGCCAAAAATAATTCTACCTATACGGAAGAAGAGATTGCCGGCATGAACGACGAGCAGCTTTTAAACGTGATCGCGATCGGGCGCGTGGAAACGGCGCAGCTTGTTTCCGAAGAGGTGCGTCAGGCGTATTTCGCGGCGAAAGAATATCAGATTTCGCTTGCCGAAAGCACAGCCACGAAAGACTTGATTTACGCGATGAACAGCGCGTATGCCGTTGCTTACGCGGGGTACGGAATCGCGTTGGATACCTATTCCGCGGCGATTAAAAAGCTTGATGAAGCGCGCTACAACGCGTTGGTATCTCCCGATTCCGCGTATCAGAAACTTTTAGTGCAACTTCGCGAAAAGAAAGCGGAAATTCTGGCGCAGAAACAGTTGATTATAAGCATTAAGGCTGGCAATTCTTCCGTGGATATCACCGTAGCTACGGGAGATCTTACGAAGTACGAGGCGGCATACGACAAACTCGTGGCAGATCTCGAAGCGGCAGGCAAGGCGGCGAACGACGGTTTAACTTCCCTGATCGAATTGATGAAACAAGGCGAAAAGTCGCTGAAAGATTTACAGGCGAAATTCCCGACGGAGATCACCGATCAGCTCAACGCGAAAGCGAGCGAGATTGACGCGAAAGCAAACAAGGCGAAAGACGAATTCTTCGAATCGTTTGAAGCGGCGCACAAAGCGGATTTCGACGCGATGAACAAAGCGCTGGCGGATACGAAAGCGAAGCTGATCGAAAACGTGGAGAAAGCGGCGTAAAGCGGCGGCGATCAGAAAGAGACGGCAAAAAAGAGGGGCGGATTTTCCGCCCCTTTTCCGCATCGTTTTAATTCACGTCGTTTTAAAAAATTTTGTTGTTTAAAACGCCGAGGGAAACAGATATGCCAAAGGCAGCCCGATGCAAAACGAAACCAAGTTCGCCGTAAAAGCGTATAAAATCAAGCGTTTTTTGCTATAAAAAGCCAAGGGCTTTTCGTCTTTTCCGCAACCGGATACGTCGTTTTCGCCGTTTTTCCGTCTGCCGAGAACAAAGCAGTACAGCGCGGCTTCCGCGAGAAATATGCCGAGTTCCGCAAAAAAGTAAAGCGTAAAAATCCCGTAAATATTGTTGATGCGCAGCTGCACGTTTAAAAGCAGATTCAATAAAATCTGCGTAACTACGTTCGCCGCCGTCACGGTGAAAAACGCCCGTTTCGCGCGCAAACCGAAGATCAAAGCAAGCAGAATTTCCGCGCCGAGAGTTGCGAAAAGCCGCACGAAAAATCCGGGCAGTTCCGCCGAATAGTCGTAGCTTTTCGTTGCGGAAATCTTTGCGATCGTGCCGATCGTTCCGCTTTGAACATTGCGCATATCCACGGAAAAATAACTGTGGAAGGCGTAGCGTTCCAGCACGTCGCTTGTACAAAACGCGTTGCCGGCAGCGCCGTCGTTCGTCGTCCGTTCGGGGTAATAAAGTAAAATTTTAAATACCTGCGGCGGATAATACCTCCAGTTCAAAGTTTTCTTTTCGTCCGCGCGCCAAAACCATTGCAAAAAATAGAATCCGTCCGGGTCTTTGTATTCCACAAACGCGCGCCACACAGTCTCGTCCGCACCATTAAAAAAATACTTGCCGTCTTCCGTGCCGTCCCATGCTTCTGCGGGACCCGTAGAGGGCGTTTTCGAAAGCAGCGTGGCGTAGCAAAGCTCGTCGCCCATATTTTCGAAAGTAATGCGAACCGATGGTTTCGGACCGGTATCCGCGCTTGCCTCGATGCGTTCCGCCGCCGTAAAAGGCGAGCCGAAAAGAAAAGCGCACAGAATCGCAAGCAAACAAAATCCGCAAATCAAAAAATTCGTTTTAAAAAAGTTTTTCATCGTTTTTCCCCCTTTTTTTAAATATATCGCCGCAGATGATTTTAAAAAAGCCGCCTTCTGCAATTTCATTATACTAAAATTTGCCGTCGAAGTCAAGCCGATCGCCGCGAAAAACGCCGAAACCGCCCGAAAAACCGCCCGTAAAGTGAAACCTTTTGAAAAATATAAGAAAAGCGGCGAAAAACGCTTTGATTTTCAGGCAAAATATTGTAAAATATATAGGTGATATATTCGCGCGTTTTTTCGCGCGGTTACAAAAATTTTCAATGCGGAGACCAACGATGGGAATTTTCGGATTTTTAGCAAGCAGCGACAGCAGACGCAGCCTTAAAAAGCTCAATAAAATCGCGGACGGCGTGGAAGCGCTCGGATCAAAATACGCCGCGATGGACGATGAAACGCTGAAAGCGCAGACGAACGTATTAAAAGATCGCTTAAAGGCGGGCGAAACCACCGACGATATTTTGCCGGACGCATTCGCCGCGCTTCGCGAAGCGGCATGGCGCGTACTTAATATGAAACACTTCCGCGTGCAGATTATCGGCGGTATCTGCCTGCATCAGGGGCGTATTGCGGAAATGCGCACGGGCGAAGGCAAAACGCTTGTGGCAACGCTTCCCGCGTACTTAAACGCTTTGACGGGCAAGAGCGTGCATATCGTTACCGTAAACGATTATCTCGCCAAGCGCGACGCCGAGTGGATGGGCAAGGTGCATAAATTCATGGGGCTCACCGTGGGCGTGGTAGTGCCGGGCATGGACGACGATGAAAAGCGCGCCGCCTATCAATCGGATATCGTTTACGGCACGAACAACGAATTCGGCTTCGATTATCTGCGCGATAATCTGAAAACCGATCTCACAAAAATGGTGCAGCGCGATTTGTCGTTCGCCATTGTAGACGAAGTGGACTCGATTTTAATCGACGAAGCGCGCACCCCGCTGATTATTTCGGGCAAGGGCGAAAAATCTTCCGATCTGTACGTGCAGGTAGATAAATTCGTGCGCACGCTTTCGGGCGGATTTGACGACGAGCTGAAAGAGGAAGAGGACGAAGCTTTCCGCGCCGCGCGCGAAGCCGCGAAAGAGAATAAAGGCAAAAAGAAAGATAAAAAGGCTTTGGCGGAAGCTGTTGCGGAAGACGACGAAGCCGAAGAAGAATACGCAGACTACACGAAAATGTCGCTTGAAGAGCAGGCGAATTACGAGGCGGAACAGGAAGAAAAACGCCGGATCGCCGCGCAGAACGCTCCCGAGGGCAAAAAGGCACTCGCAAAGAACAAAGATTGGGATTATATCGTAAACCGCAAAGATAAAACGGTGGAACTCACCGATTCGGGCGCGCAGAAAGCGGAAAGATTTTTCCATATCGACAACATCGCGGAAATCGCGCACGCCGATTTAAACCATCATATTCAGCAGGCACTCAAAGCGCACAAACTTTTTAAGCGCGACGAAGACTATATCGTAAACGACGGCGAAGTGATCATCGTAGACGAATTTACGGGCAGATTGATGATCGGGCGTCGCTATTCCGACGGACTTCATCAGGCAATCGAAGCGAAAGAGGGAGTGGAAGTAAGAAGCGAGAATAAGACGTACGCCACCATCACTTTCCAGAACTATTTCCGTCTGTACGGCAAGCTTTCGGGCATGACGGGTACGGCGAAAACGGAAGAGGCGGAATTCCGCACGATTTACTCGCTGGACGTTATCGAAATTCCCACCAACAAGCCGATTAAGCGTATCGACTTGCCCGATATGGTGTATTCCACGATCGACGGCAAGAAACGCGCCATCGTGCAGGAAATCATCGAAAGAAACAAGAGCGGTCAGCCGGTGCTTGTGGGTACGGCTTCGGTGGATAAATCGGAAGAAATTTCGCGTTTGCTGCACAAAAACGGCGTAAAACACAACATTTTAAACGCGAAGAACCACGAGCGCGAAGCGGAAATCGTGGCGCAGGCGGGCAGATACGGCGCGGTGACGATCGCTACGAACATGGCGGGGCGCGGCACGGATATTCTGCTCGGCGGCAACCCCGAGTATCTCGCGAAAAAACGTCTTCGCGAAGAGGGCGCGGCGCACGAAGATATCGAACTCGCCGTCAGCACGTATATCACCGACGTAAACGATAAGATTCTTGCGCTTCGCGATCGCTATAAAAAGGTGTACGAACACTACAAGGCGGAAACGGATAAAGAAAAAGAGCAGGTGATCGCCGCCGGCGGTCTTTGCATCATCGGTACGGAACGCCACGAATCCCGCCGTATCGATAATCAGCTGCGCGGGCGCGCGGGGCGACAGGGCGATATCGGTATGTCCGTATTCTTCCTTTCTCTCGAAGACGATCTCGTAAAGCGTTTCGGCGGCGAAAGAATGAAAGCGCTGTACAATTTCTTCAAGATCGACGAAGATACCTGTCTGCAATCGAAGATGCTTTCCCGGGGCATTGCCAACGCGCAGAAAGCGATCGAGGGCAGAAACTTCGGCATTCGTAAAAACGTGCTTCAATACGACGACGTGATGAATAAGCAGCGCGAAGTGATGTATGCCGAGCGCATGAAAGTGCTGAAGGGCGAAAACGTACACGATCAGGTGCTGAAATATATTCCGGATTACGTGGAAGAAGTGGTGCGCACCGCCGTGAATGCCGACGATATGCCCGAGCTTTGGAGCGAAACGGAACTCAACGCCGCGCTTGAAGCGAAGCTGCTGCCCGAAGGCACGAATTACGTCACGCGCGAGAAGCTCGAAAAGTGGGATTATCCGCTTGCCATTCAGAAAATTACGGCGAAAACCATCAAGGAATACGAAAAGAAAATCGAAGAGATTTCCGCCATGGGCGTGGATTTTTCCGATGTGGAACGCCGCGTGCTGCTCATGACGGTAGATCGCAACTGGATCGATCATATCGACGCGATGGATCAGCTCAGAAAGGGCATCGGCTTGCGCGCTTACGGTCAGGTAGATCCGATCATCTCGTATAAAAAAGAGGGCTTCGATATGTTTGACGAAATGGTGGAGCGTATTCAGCGCACCACGATTTCCGTGCTTTTGAAAGTGCGTATCGAACTTCGCACAAACGGCGGCGCGCCCGTACGCCCCGCGCAAACTTCGCAGCCGAACTCGCAGAACGCGCAGCAAAGCGGCGAACGCAGAGTATTCCGCCGTCAGATGCCGGAACCCATTCAGAATATGTCTTCGTATAAAGAAGCGCAGGCGCGCGCGGCGCAGGCGCAGCGGCAAAACGCGAATAACGGCGAAAATAACGGCAATAATTAAAGCGTTCAAACGGAAAAATCAAGAGAATTTATGTTTAAAGCAGACGATTACAGATTAAAAATACAGGGGATGCGCGGCGTGCTTTCCGAAGCGGGGTACGCGCTCGATCTCGAAAATCAGAAGAAAAAGCTCGAAGAACTGAAAGCCGAGCAGGAAAAGCCGGAGGTGTGGCAAGATCTCGAAAGGTCCACGAAAATCGGCAGAGAAATCGCGCACATACAGAATAAAATCACGGCGTACGATAAAAGCGCCGCCGCGCTTTCCGATGCGGAAGAAGTGATCGATCTGATCGAGGAAACGGGCGACGAAAGCCTGATTGCCGAGCTTGACTCCATGCTTTCCACCGCCGATAAAGATATCGAAGATATGCGAATCCGCGCCATTTTAAAAGGGCCGTACGATTCGCACAACGCGCTTTTAACGCTTCACGCGGGCGCGGGCGGCACGGAGGCTTGCGATTGGTGTTCGATGCTGTATCGTATGTACAATCGCTACTGCGAAAAAATGGGTTTCAAAGTGTACGAACTCGATCGCGAAGCGGGCGACGAAGCGGGCATTAAAAGCGTAGACTTCCGCGTAGAGGGTGAAAATGCCTACGGGTATCTGAAAGCGGAAATGGGCGTGCATCGTTTGGTGCGTATTTCGCCGTTCGACGCAAACAAACGCCGCCATACCTCCTTCTGCTCGCTCGAAGTAATGCCCGAAGTGGAAGACGACAACGAAGTGGAAATCAAGGACGACGATATCCGCATCGATATTTATCATTCGGGCGGCGCAGGCGGACAGAACGTGAATAAAGTGGCTTCCGCCGTGCGGATCACGCACTTCCCCACGGGCATCGTGGTGCAATGCCAGAACGAGAGATCGCAGCTGCAAAATAAAGAAATGTGCTTTAATATGCTGCGTTCGAAACTGCTTGAAAAGAAGATCGAAGAGCGGCAGGCGGAAGCGGACGCCATGAAAGGCGACGTAAAGAAAATCGAGTGGGGATCGCAGATCCGCTCGTACGTATTCTGTCCGTACACAATGGCGAAAGATCATCGCACGGGATATGAAAAAGGCGATATTCAAGCGGTGATGGACGGAGATATACAAGGGTTTATTATCGACTATCTGAAACGCACGGTGTAATGCGCGCATTATAAACGGCGCAATACTTTGTCGCCTTTACGTTTTTGCTTGCTCATTTACGCATAGTAAACTCGCGGCGCAAAATCCGCAGGCTTCGCGTCTTGCTTGTTTCTAATGTGCGCAAGTATTTGTGAGATAATTATGTAATATTTCAAGGCTTCCCCTTGGGGGGAAAGCTCTGCCCGAAGGGCGGTGATGAGGGGCAGTAACAATTATTTCTAAGTTGTTTTTTCAAACAAAGGGGCAGTTACAAAACCTTTCTGCGGTTTTAAACCGCTAAAAACCATATTTCAAAGAGGCAATTCAAAAAAAATGGCGATTCTTGCTACGGAAATTAAAAAAGAGCCGATCATATTAGGCATAGAATCGTCCTGCGACGAAACGGCGGCGGCGATCATTCGCGGCAGAAAAATTCTGTCGGACGAAATCGCTTCGTCCGCTTCCGTACAGGCGGAATACGGCGGCGTAGTGCCTGAAATCGCGTCGCGTGCGCACGTTGTCGCCGTCGATAAAGTGGTGGCTGCGGCAATCGAAAAGGCGAAAATCCGGCCGGAAGAAATCGACGCGGTGGCAGTCACCTACGGCGCGGGGCTTCTCGGCGCGCTGCTCGTGGGCGTTTCGTTTGCAAAATCCTACGCCTACGCGCTCAAAAAACCGCTGATTGCCGTCAATCACATTCGCGGGCATCTCGCGGCTGCGTATCTCGCCGATCCCGCTTTAAAGCCGCCGTTCGTAACGCTTCTCGCAAGCGGCGGGCATACCGCGATTTTGTACGCGCAGTCCGAAACGGAATTTTCCTATCTCGGCGGCACGAAAGACGATGCGGCGGGCGAAGCGTTCGATAAGGCGGCTCGGGTTTTAGGGTTGCCCTATCCCGGCGGACCGAATATTCAGAAATGCGCCGAAGGCGGAAAAGCGGATATTCCGCTTCCGCAGATGTTCAAGGGGGGCGGCGGCTACGATTTTTCGTACAGCGGCTTGAAAACCGCCGTCATCAATTATTGCCACACAAAAGAGCAAAAAGGCGAAGAAATCGTAAAAGCGGATGTGGCTGCTTCTTTTCAGAAAGCCGCGGTAGACGTGCTGATCAAAAAAACGATCGCGGCGGCGAAAGAAAAGCGCGTGAAAACGGTTACGGCGGGCGGCGGAGTAATCGCCAACGGGTATCTGCGGCAAAAACTTTCCGAAGCCTGCCAAAAAAACGGCTTGCGGCTCGTGTTGCCCGAAAAACGATATTGTACCGACAATGCGGCTATGATCGCTTCCGAGGGGCTGATCCGCTATCTTCACGGTGATTTCGCCGATTTAACGCTGAATGCGAAAGCCTCGATTCCGCTTTCCGCCGTGGCGGATTTGCGGCAGGCGGACGGACGAGAGGAGGAAAAGATAAATGCTTGACGTATTTTTGGATTCTCTGCTCGATACGCTGAAATTATTTCCGTTTCTCGTGCTGATCTATGTGATCATCGAGCTGCTCGAACACAAAACCAACCTTTCCGGCGAACATTCGCGGCTTCGCGGCGGTTTCGGCCCTTTAATCGGCGCAGCCACGGGATTGATTCCGCAGTGCGGCTTTTCCGTAATGGCGGCAAAACTGTACGAACAAAAATATATCACCGTCGGCACGCTGCTCGCGATTTTTCTTTCCACCAGCGACGAAGCGTTCGTCATACTTTTATCCGAGGGCGCGGCGGGGCAGCTTTTGCCGCTGATTATTGCCAAAATGAGTATCGGCGTTTCTGTGGGATATATTGCGGACGGCTTGATGTTTTTTTTCAAAAAGAAATTTTCCGAGCCGCTTTTGGCGGATGGTGCGGGCGGCGCGCAGGATTTTAAAATGCGCGTTAATTCCGCGGCGGGCATGAACGACGCTCACGATTATTTTTTCCGTAAGGGCGAAAACGAAGAAGAATGCACTTCCTGCGGCAGAGAGCATGATGACGCGCACCCGTGGAAAACGTATTTTCTGCACCCGCTTCTGCATTCGTTGCAGGTGGCTGCGTTCATTTTTATCGTAAATTTCATTCTTGGCACAATCATTTATGCCGTCGGCGAAGAAAAATTTATCGAAGTAATGCAGCACGGCGCGGCGGCGCAGCCGTTTATTGCGGCGTTGATCGGCTTGATTCCGAATTGCGCTTCAAGCGTGGTGATCACTCAGTGCTTTTTAAAGGGCGGTATTTTATTCGGCTCGTGCGTGGCGGGGCTTTGCGCCAACGCGGGGCTGGGCTTCGTGGTGCTTTTAAAAAACACAAAGGAATGGAAGCGAAACCTGCTTCTGATCGGCGTCACGTATGCCGTGTCCGTTGCGGCGGGCGGCATTATCAACGCATTTTTAATATAGAAAAAATCACAGGAGAAAACAAAAATGGAAGAGATGAAAGTACTCGGCAGAGAAAACGGCAGTTTGAAAATCTCGCTTTCCGGCGAGGTGGATTCGGGCAACGCCGAAACGTTTTACGAAGGCGTGATCGCGGCGTATGCCGAAGAGCCTGCAAACGTAACGTTCGATTGCGAAAATCTCGATTTTATCGATAGCACCACGCTCGGTACGTTCGTAAAAATTTTAAAACGCGTGAAAACGGACGGCTTTAAAATGAGCCTTATCAATCTGAAACCGAAAATTAAAAAGCTTTTTCTCATCTGCTCGCTCGATAGCATAATGGAGATCAAATAATGGAACGCGATTTTTTGAATACGGAAATGAAAAACGGCGGCGAATTTGCCATGGAACTGCCGCTCGTAAGCGATTTTCTTACCACCGTGCGGCTTGCCACGGGCGGCGTGTGCGCCGCCTCGGGGCTTGATCTCGACTACACCGAGGATATTAAAGTGTGCGTTACCGAAGCGCTTCTGATTTTAAAGCGGAACGGCTATGCCCGCGCGAGAGTGGAATTTTGCTTTACGGAAAGCGGAAAAATGCAGTGCGCTCTTTTAGGCATCGGCGAAAACGGCGGCGCGGCAAAATCGGGCGATCGCTCTGACGACGAGATTTCGTTTGCGCTTTTATCGGCGCTTGTGGAAGAAAACAAAATTACGCGCGAGGGCGAGATCGTTACGGCGATCACGTTTTTCGCCTGAAAGCGGTAGAAGAATATGGATAAGAAAGAAGAGGAATTATTCCGTAAGTACAGGGAAACGGGCGATCTGAAAATCAGAAACGAAATCGCCGAAAAATATCTGTACATAGCGGATATACTCGCCAAAAAATTTACGGGGCGGGGCGTTGATTACGACGATCTCAGGCAGGTTGCGTCGCTTGCGCTTCTGCGCGGCGTCGATCGGTTTAATCCCGATCTGAATATGCAATTCACCACGTTCATCACTCCCACGATCACCGGCGAAATCAAGAATTATTTCCGCGATAAAGCGCGTATGGTGAAACTGCCGCGGCGGCTGAGCGAAATTCACGCCAAAGTGCGCGCGTATTGCGCCGATTATGAGGGGAAAACGGGTAAAAAGCCTGCGGTGAAAGAGATAGCCGCCGCGCTTGGTATATCGGAAGAAGACGTGGTGCGCGCGCTCGAAGTGGGCAATGCCGTGTCGCTCGATTCCACCATGGCGAAAGGCGACGACGAAAATGAAAATTCGCTGTATGCCGTGCTGCCCGATAACGATTCCACGTATGAGCATTTCGAAAACCGCGAGGCATTGAAAAGCGCGATGAAATCGCTCGGCGATACGGAAAAGCAGCTTTTGAATTGTCGGTTTTTCGAAGGGCTTTCGCAAAGCGAAACGGCAAAACGCCTCGGCGTATCGCAGATGTTTGTTTCGCGGTTGGAAAGAAAAGTGCTTGCAAAGCTGCGCGAAGGCTTAAAGGAAGCATAAGAGGTGCGCAATGCTTACAATTATCGGAACGTACGAAGAATTGCATAGCGCGCTGAAAGAACTTGCCGCATATTTAACGGAAAACGGCGCGAGCGACGACGGAATCTTTAAAGCTAAACTTGCCGTAAGCGAACTTGTTACCAATGCGATACGGCACACGGAACGGGGCGCGGCAAAGGTTGAATGGCAGGTGAAAGACGCTTTGTGCGAACTGAAAATTACTTCGCTTCCGCCGTATGTGCCGCCGAAAAAAGAAAGCAAGTGCGCCGACGTGATGTCGGAAAGCGGTCGGGGATTGTATCTTGTAAAAGAGCTGAGCGAAACCTGCGTGATTGCGGAAAACGGTATGTTCACTATCATGGTGAAAATCAAAGATTGAAAGAGGTACGAAAGAGTATGGAAAAAAAGGAAGAGAAAACGTTGCAAATCGAAACGGGCGTTTTTTGGGTGTG
>ENA-UOOA01006421-UOOA01006421.1-human-gut-metagenome-genome-assembly--contig:-P61old-NODE-6421-length-11353-cov-5.942733_pt1 | contig 11353 bp, 8 predicted proteins | sample MGYA00242467_ERZ724014 | MGnify/ENA metagenome assembly ERZ724014
GTATTACGGCTCGCCCGAGGAGGAGGGACTTCCGGGGCGCAAGCTCCCGATAGCGCTCGTTCTTCTCTCGAACAAGATCCGCGACGCCGCGCCCGAAACGTTCCGTTTCTTCGCGCGACAGGGCGTCTATATCAAGGTGATCTCCGGCGATAACGCCGAGGCTGTGTCAAGCGTCGCAAAACGCGCGGGTATCAGGGGCGCCGACGCATACATCGACGCACGCACCCTCACCACCGATGAAGCGATAGCCGACGCTGCGCTGCGGTATACCGTGTTCGGCCGTGTCACTCCCGATCAGAAAAGGCGGCTCGTCCGCGCAATGCGGCACGCCGGCAGATGCGTCGCGATGACCGGCGACGGCGTGAACGACGTGCTTGCGCTCAAGGAGGCGGACTGCTCTATCGCGATGGCGTCCGGCAGTGACGTCGCCTCTCAGGCGTCGCATATCGTCCTGCTCGATTCGGATTTTTCGTCGATGCCTGCGGTCGTCGCCGAGGGACGCCGCGTTATAAACAATATCGAGCGTTCGGCATCGCTGTACCTCTCGAAAAACATCTTCTCGTTTCTTCTCGCAATAATATCGCTTATATTCGCGCTGCCGTACCCGTTCTCGCCCGCACAGCTCAGCCTTGTCTCGGTGATGACGATCGGGCTGCCGTCGTTCGTGCTCGCGATGGAGCCGAACGAGAGCCTCATCCGCGGCAGATTCATGACAAACGTCATGTACCGCGCCGCGCCCTCCGGACTTGCGAACCTGATAATGACGGTAGGGGTCATGGTGTTCTGCCTCGCGTTCTCGATCCCCGAGGGGGAGATGTCCACAATATGTACCGTGCTGTTCTGCATGATCGGCTGTATACTTATATTTGTGACCTGCCGCCCGTTCAATGCACTGCGAACGGCGCTTATGGTGACGATCGTCGTCGGCATAGTCGGAGCGATCGCGCTGCTCGGCAGGACTTTCTTCGGCATGACCGCACTGTCGCTCCAGGGATGGCTGATTCTCGGAATATTCATGCTCCTCTCGTTCTCGGCGTTCTACGCTATAACGAAAGCGGTTGAATACACGAATTCGCTGTGGCACCGCATCCGTCACAGACTCGGAAGGGAATAATCGATTCCGGAGCACAACAGAGCTTTGGCTGTCGGATACAAAAGCAAAGAAAGGAATGTTCAAAAGCATGGCTTTTGCGGATTTTCATACACATACAACATACAGCGACGGACGTCATACTCCGGAGGAGATGGTGCAGACGGCGATAGAGATGGGGTGCTACGCGATCGGGCTTTCCGGCCATTCGCCGATGCCGTTCGAGGACACCTCGCGCGTCGAGCCGTTCAAGGCTGAGGTCAGACGGCTGCGCGAGGCGTATCACGGCAAGATCGACATATATCTCGGAATAGAGTACGACTGGTACTATTCGCCGATATCGAAGGACGATTTCGATTATCTCATCGCGTCGATCCACTATATGGATAACGGCGGCGTGTGGGTTCCGACGGACTGGGATCTCCCACGCCTGCAAAGCGATCTCGAGCACTTCTACGGCGGCGACTTTCTCGCGTTTGCGCGGCATTATTACGAGCTTATCGGCGGGGTCGCCGACGAAGGACCGGTGACGGTCGGACATTTTGACGTGATATCGAAGAACAACCGCGACGAGTGCCTGTTCGCCGAGGACGACCCGAAATATCTCGCGCTCGCGTTCGAGGCGGTCGACAGACTTTGCGAGCATGACGCTGTGTTCGAGGTGAACACCGGCGCAATGTTCCGCTACGGCGCGACCCGTCCGTACCCGTCCATCCCGATCCTGCGTCTCATACGTGAGCGCGGAGCGCGGCTGATCCTTGCGGGCGACGCGCATGAGCGTGATGCTCTGTGCTACCGTTTTGCTGAGACGATGGACTATATAAAAGAGGCGGGATTCACGTCGGTCGAGACGCTGCCGCCGATGTGGCACGGAGGACGTAATGATTGACGCGGGACGGACGGTCGCGGCGATATCGACCCCGCACGGCCGCGGCGGTGTCGCGATGATACGCATAAGCGGGGATGATACGGCGGATGTGCTCCGCCGTGTGTTCGTCCCGGCGGGACGGGTTAAGCCGGACGAGGCGCCGAGGACTGCCGTGTTCGGCAGGATCGTACTCGGCGGTGAGGTGATTGATACCGGAGTTGCGACGTATTACGCCGCTCCGCGCTCGTTCACGGGCGAGTGCATGGCGGAGCTATGCTGCCACGGCGGAGTCCTCGTGACGCGCCGCGTGCTTGAAGCGGTGTTCGCCGCAGGCGCATCTCCCGCAGGACCGGGCGAGTTTACGCGCAGAGCCTTCCTCTCCGGCAAGCTCACGCTGAGTGAGGCGGAGGGCATAGGACTGCTCCTTGACGCCGATACCGACAGCGCAATGCGCCTTGCATCGGCAGGCGCACGCGGAGTTCTGTCGGAGCGGCTCGGCGCAATAGGCGATAAAATATCGGAGGTGCTGTCGGCACTGTTCGCGGTGATCGACTACCCCGATGAGGATATCGACGAGATCGGCGTGAACGATATATGCGCACGCCTGACTGCGGCGGCAGAGGAGTGCCGTGCGCTCGCATCCACGTTCAGGTTCGGCAGGGCTGTGACAGACGGGATCCCGACTGTCATAATCGGCGCACCGAACGCCGGAAAGAGTACGCTTTACAATGCCCTTGCAGGCGATGATCGCGCGATCGTGACCGATGTCGCGGGGACTACGCGTGACGTGCTCGAGGACAAGATCGACATCGGCGGAGCGGTGCTGCGGCTGTGGGATACGGCGGGCATCCGCGATTCGGAGGATACGGTCGAGTCGATCGGCATCGACCGCGCACTCGACAGACTCGGCGATGCGGAGCTTGTACTTGCGGTTTATGACGGCGCGTCGCACATCGGCGATGCCGAACGGCGCATTATGGATGAGATATCCGCGAGGGCGGGTGACGCCTGCACCGTGGCAGTCATAAGCAAAGCCGACACCGGAACGGTGCTTGACGAGGGTGAGCTTGCGCTCCTGCGTGAGCATCACGACGATCTGTGCGTTGTCTCGGCGGCGACCGGCGAAGGCGTGGACTCGCTGCGCGAGCTTATCCTCTCGAAATACGGCGCGGGTGAGATTGACGTGTCGCATGACGCCGTGGTGTGGGACGCATCGCGCAAGGCGGAGCTTGATCTTGCAGCGTCCCTCCTGTGCGACTCGGCAGCGGCACTGGCTTCGGGTGAGCCGGAGGACGCGGTGTGCACCACCGTGGAGCTTGCGCTTGCGGCGCTCCGCCGAACGGATGGCCGCGGAGTCTCCGAGGAGGTCGTGTCCGGCATCTTCTCGCACTTTTGCGTCGGAAAATAAAACTCGGTAAAAAACGAACCCCATTCGTAATCTGTACGAATGGGGTTTTGTGTTGTGCAGCTTTGTCGGACTGCCGTTTTTATTTCAAGAGTAAAGCTCGTGCCGAGCGACTACTTACCGGACTTCTTCCGCCATGATGCCGACGGATCAAATCCGCCGCCCGCCCGGCGCAGCCTGAAGAAATCCTTTAGCGCCGCCGAGCACTCGTCTGCGAGAATTCCGCGAACTATCTCGGGATGATGATTCAGCGCCTGCTCGTCCATGTTGAACAGCCCGCCCATCGCGCCCGCCTTTGCGTCGGCCGCACCGTAAACCACACGCGGGATCCGCGCGTTCACGATCGCACCCGCGCACATCGGACACGGCTCAAGCGTCACGAAAAGCTCGCATCCGATAAGCCTCCACCCACCGAGCACGGCGCACGCCTCCTCGATCGCAAGCGTCTCCGCATGAGCCACGGCGGATTTTGCGCGCTCGCGCATATTGCCCGCGCGGGCAATGATCTTGCCGTCCCGCACGATCACCGCACCGACTGGGATCTCGCCGCGATCTGCTGCCGCCATCCCTTCCTTCAGCGCTTCAAGCATGAAGTATTCGTCCCGCGTAAGAACGTGCCGCTCGAACGTCATGAGCCGAAACCTCCGTTTACCGCGAGTACCTGTCCCGTGATGTACGACGCCGCGTCGGACGCAAGGAAGAATATCGCCTCCGCACATTCCGCAGGCGTGCCGAATCGCCCGAGCGGTATCTCATCCGCAAGTGCCGCGCGATCGCTCTCGCTCAGCGCCGCGTTCATCTCGGTGTCGATCACGCCGGGAGCGACGCAGTTCACCGTGATCCCGCTCGGCGCAAGCTCAAGCGCCGCCGCCTTTGTCAGACCGATCACAGCCGCCTTTGTCGCCGAATACGCCGCTTCCATCGACGCACCGGAAATGCCCCAGATCGACGAGAGCGTCACGATCCTGCCGTGCTTCTGCCGCAGCATATGCGGCACAGCCTCGCGGATCGCCGTGAATACGCCGCCGGCGTTCACCGACATTAGGCGTGACCACATATCGTCCGTCGTCGCGTCGAGAAAGTTTATGTGGGCGATACCCGCCGAGCATACGAGAACGTCAACTCCGCCGAGGATCTCTGTCGCGCGGGCGATCCCCGCCGCACATTCTCCCGCGTCTCCGACATCGGCGCGAATGCTTACGGCTCCGGCCGTGCGGCATACTTCATCTGCCGCCGCATCCGCCGCGCGGTAGAGAAACGCGACGCTGTCGCCGGCTTTGGCGAATCTCTCGACTGCGGCTCTGCCGATCCCGCGCGAGCCGCCCGTAACGATGACCCGGCGGCTCATGAAAGCTCTCCCACGTTTTTCGCCTTTTCCATGTAGTTTTCGAGGATCAGCGTTGCCGACAGCTCATCTACGACGCTTTTCCGCTTTGCCCCGCGCACATTCGTGTCCGAGAGAAAGCGATGTGCGCTGACCGTCGTGAGACGCTCGTCAAACAGCTCGACCGGAATCCCGGATATCTCGCCAAGCATCGCCGCAAATTCGCGGCATTTCTGCGAGCGCGGACCCTCGCTCCCGTTCATGTTGATCGGATTGCCGACAACGATCAGCTCCGCTCCGCGTGCCGCCGCCTCACGTGCGACAGCCTCCGCGACAGTCTTGAAGCCGTTCGATTTTATGCAGCCGGCGCCGTGCGCCATAAGACCTGCGGCATCGCTCACCGCAAGCCCCGTTCGTGCGTCGCCGAAATCCACTGCCATTATAATTTTCACTTTGCTATCCGCCTTTTTGTTATGATTGCACGCGCTTGACCCAGTTGAAGCTGTTGACCTTTATCGCCGCAACGGCGCATTTGATGAGCTGATCGCTCTTGAGGATGAAGAACACCGCTTCCGGCGGCAGCTTCAGCACAAATGCCGCGACAGTCGAGCACGGCAGAACGATGCCCCACATGAATATTGAATCCACCTTGAACACAAATGCCGTGTCGCCGCCGCCGCGCACGATCCCCGTATGAGACGGCATCTGGTACGACGTGCCGAGCACTGTCACCGACAGGATCGTCATTAACTTGCGCGCCATGGCGCGTGATTCGGGCGATCCGTCGTAGAGCAGAATTATGTAGTTTTTGCATAAGAAGAGACGCGACGCCGTAACGATGCCGATTCCGAGGAAGAGGAGCTGAAACGTCCGCGCATACGGGCGAATCATGTCGTCGCGACCCTCGCCGATCGCCTTGGACATCATTACCGATGTGCAGCTTGCCGAGGCATACGTCACCACCGTGATGATCTGGAACAGCGTGTTTGAAATGCTGTTTGCCGTGATTGCCGCGTCGCCCATGTGCCCGAGTATCGCAAGCTGGATCGTCATTGCGACGCCCCATATGAGACTCGAGAAGAAAACGGGCAGCCCACGGCGCAGAAAATCGCGGAACAGGCGCATATCAATGCGCGAGAAGATGTCGCGCAGCCACATACCTATCTTTTTGTCGATGACAAACGTGTATATTATAACCGCCGCGCATTCTACAATGCGTGCGCACAGCGTCGCGATCGCAGCGCCTCTCGCGCCAAGCTCGGGAAATCCGAGATTGCCGTATATCAGGCACCAGTTGAGCGCTACGTTGATAACGAGCGCACCGATCGAGGTGACAAATCCGAGACTTGCCGTCTCGACGCCGTTGTTTGCGATAATGAGCGCCGTGCTTATCGCAAAGATCGGATATGAGAAGTAGATTATCTTCAGATAACCGACTCCCTCGGAGACAAACGCATCGGACGTCGCAAGCAGGGACAGAACTCCCGCAGGTGCCGCCGCAACTATCGCAAGAAGCACAAGCGATACCGCCACGGCGGATTTCACGGAAATGCCGACCATTTTGCGTATGGTATCGCGGTCTCCCGCACCCCACGCGCGGGAAATGAATATCTGTGCGCCCTCTCCGACTCCCATCACGAGAAGCTGGAGAAGGAACTGTATCTGATTCACGAGCGACACGCCGGAGAGCGCCGCCTCGGAATATTGCCCGAGCATTACGCTGTCCGCGAGATTTACCGTGAAGACTATCACGTTTCGCAGAGCGATCGTGAATGTCAGAGCAAAAAATGTCTTATAAAATTTAGGATCACGTACAAGTTTCATGTGCCTTACCTTGAAATGACGCAGCCGCAGGTGCGTATGGCTTATGCTTCGCCGCGATCGGCTCTCGCCTGAGCGTCAGCCGCGCGTCCGAACTTCGGCTTTTCTCTCGGCACGCCCATGCGGAAGTCAAACTGCTCGGGTACAACAGCTGTGTTGCGGTCGAACTCCCTGCCGTCGCGCTTTGCTTTCAGCTCCTCAAGCTCGAGCCACAGATCGGTGACCGTGTTCTCGCCCTCGCGGATGTCGGGAACGTTGATGCCGCCGTCCTTCAGGAAGAGCTGTTCTGCCGCTTCAATATCGCCTTTCTTCACGTATGTGAAGAGCATATACATCTTTATCTGTCCGCACGCCTTCTGCTCGTCGGTCAGAGTGCTTATGTATTCATCAACGTTTGTGAACATACGGAGCTGTGCGGCGTATGTGATCGCCTCCTTTGCAAGGGAGAGATCGTTCGGACGCATCAGCGCCGCGCGTATCGCGAGCACCGCCGCATCTCTTGCATGATCGGTCGCAAGAGCGATGTGCGCCAGTGCGTATACCGCCCACGGGGACGGACGCAGCTCCTGCGAGCGCTCGATCTCGGCGGATGCTGCCGCCATGTCGCCGGATACGAGATGTATAAGTCCGAGGTGAAGATGCGTGTACCAGTTGTAGCGATCGCCGCCGCGTGCCGCCGCCTCAAGCCGCTTTGTCCATTCCGGCTGAAGCATATATGACGGGGGAACGTCCGCGGGATCATGCTCCGGCAGACACTCTGCTTCCATCAGGTGTACCCAGTCGCGCTGCTCTTCGCCGACCTCGCCGAAATCAAGATGCGGCGTCATGAGATCCTCGCCGTCGTGCCGGCGTCGCATATTTTCAAGCGCACCCCAACCGCTGCCGCACTCGAGCAGCTTCTTTGCGGGAGAAGTCGCCATGCCGTATGTCTCGCAGAGTATCTCCTCCATGCGATCGTTGGTTATGATGCCGTCAAGCGCCGCAGAGGCTTCAGCCTGAGCCTCCTTCCAGCGTCCGTGCAGCTTGTCTGCGTCGCCGGAAATCGCGCCGTATCCCTCAAGCCACTCCCATGTGGTCTTGGGCGGCATCGGCAGGCATTCGTACTGCGAATGAGCAAGTCCCGCCTGAAGCTCGACGTAACGTCCGTCGTCGCCCTTGCCGGTGAGGTATCCCTGCCAGCGGTCGCCGCCGGCTCCCTGACCCCATACGAACAGCTTGCGGCCCTTCAGCCTCGACGTCGAGCACTCGACAAAGCCGTATCCGTCGGAGTTTACGTAGCACTCGAACTTTCTCGCCTTCTCGGGGATCTTGTAGAAATAGTCCATGGAGATCGGCGTGTTAGTCGGGTAGGTGACTTCAACGCCTTTGTTCACCGGCAGAGGAATGAGAGACACTCCGCCCTCGGCAACGTATGAGCCGTCCGCCATGGTGATAACGCGCCCGTCCGGTTCCTCTCTTACGGCGATGTTGCTCCACCAGTACATCGGAGTGACCTCGGGTACGGTGTTCGTGATCCTCATGCGCGCAAAAAGAAGCTTTGATCCCTCCGGCAGGAAGAAGTCCATCTGCACTACCGCTCTGCGGATGCGCTCATACTCGTACATACGGAGTACGGGCGTGCCGTCGTCGAGCGCGGTCTCGGCAACGAAAAGCTGGTCGCACGTGTGAACGTGATGGCCGAAAATACCGCAGTTCCACTCAACTCCGCCGGACATCCATGCGTTGCGCAGCGCGAGATTTCGCGGGCGGATGACGGGATTCGCAAAAAGCAGCTCGCGTCCGGCATCCTTGTCGAACAGGGAAGAGAGCTTGCCTCCGAGCGACGGATAGAACTCCGCACGCAGGTGCTCGTTCTCAAGAACGTAGGTCTCGATCTCGGAGTCGTGAAGCTCGGACGAGTACATATTCTGCATCTTGTATGGGAAAGCGGTCGAAACCTGACCGTATCCGACAAAAAGCCCCTCAAGCTCACCGAGAGATGTGTTGCCGCTTTGCGCAGGGCGGCCGAATCCGCCGATCGGCGGGGTAGTAGCCGTGCCGTTCATGTCGGCGGCTTTTATTTTCTTTATCTGTTTTGTGAGTGTAGTCATTGTACAGCCTTTCGTTTTGGTGATCGTGTTATCTTTTCATTATTATATCAATCGCCGCGACGGGTGTCAAGCAAATACGCCGTTTTCGCAAAAACGATCGGTGCGGCTCAGTCGGTATAGGAGTATACCTCGCCGCACTCTATGTATGACGTCGGGATTTCGGGATAACGCGCCGCGAAAATGTCGCATATGTGCATCATCCCGGCGCGCTCGCTTCCGACGTGACCGAGAATGAGCATCGCCTTCGGAATACCAAGCTCGGCGTAGTCGCGCACAAGCTCCGCGTCCGCCCACTCGCAGATCTCGCCCGCGATAACGACATCGCACGCCTCGACCTCTTGTGCGATCCCGCCGACAGCGCCGAACGAACACCCGATGAGCTTTGCGGGAGCATCGGCATCACCGACAATGCGCACGTGACGGATGCCGAGCTTTTCTTCAATCCGGCATGCAAGCTCGCGCGCCGTCGTCGCCTCGCGCAGACGAAACCTGTTTACGGCGTAGCGAACAGGCTCAAGCGTGCCCGCATCCTCGTCAAACCCCATGTATTTAAGCTCGCCCGCGCATATCATGTCGGGCACTGGGGCGTGCGCGTGATCGTGATAGCGGAATACGGTCAGCCCGAGCTTCTGCGCAAGCTCCCGCTTCATCGCGGCTGCGCGGTCGGGGATTTCGTCGTCCATGTGTCGGTGAAACATCGGCTCGTGTACGATGAGAAAATTCGCACCGCGGCGCGACGCTTCACGCATCACCTTCGGCGTTGGAATCATCGCCACCGCAACGCCCGTGATCTCGGCATCGGGATCGCCGATCTTGCAGGTGTCGCAGGTGTTCGTGTAATCGTGATCCGGCGCCATGGCGCACAGATCGTAAAACAGCTCTCGTATCTTCATTTTGCATCTCCTCTCTCCTATATCCGTGTTCGGATCGTGCCCTCAGAGCTTCAAGAAAAGCGGGCTGCCGCGGCGAAGCGACAGCCCGTATTTGACTGCTTGATTATTGTCGGACGGCTCAGACGCCCTTCTTCGAGCGATTTACGTGCTCGGCTTCGGTCTCGTTTATCGTGCAGACGCGACCCTCGATGGGCAGAAGCTTCTCGGAGATAACGTCGATTATGCCCTCAGCCTGCGGGAAGTAGTGGCGCTCAAGCTCGAACGCAGGCGTGATCCAGTTGCGGGAACCGAATACAGCCGGCGGAGCGTCGAGATAGTCGAACGCCATCTCGGTGATGTTGGACGCCATGTCGCGCATAACGGAACCGCGATCGACTGCGTCGCCGACGATGATGATGCGGCCGGTCTTCTTGACGCTCTCGATCACAGGCTCGTAGTTGAACGGAACGATCGAGCGTGCGTCGATGACCTCAGCCTCGATGCCGTATTTTTCGGACAGGATCTTTGCCGCGTCAAGCGCACGGTACAGAACGGCGCCGATCGTGAGGATCGTAACGTCCTTGCCCTCGCGCTTTACGTCCGGCAGACCCGGCTCGACCTCGTAGTAGTCGGTCGGGATGCCGCCCTCGTGGAACTTCTCGCCGATGTCGTAGATGCGCTGGCTCTCGAAGAAGATGACGGGGTCGGTGCCGCGAAGCGCCGCGTTCATAAGACCCTTTGCATCGTAAGGAGTAGCGGGGAAGAACACCTTGAGTCCGGGGATGTGTGCGCAGAGCGCGGTCCAGTCCTGAGAGTGCTGTGCGCCGTACTTGGAGCCGACGGACACACGGACGACCACGGGCATCTTGAGGATGCCTGCGCTCATCGACTGCCATTTAGAGAGCTGGTTGAAGATCTCGTCGCCTGCGCAGCCGATGAAGTCGGCGTACATAAGCTCGACGATAGCGCGGCCGCCTGCCATAGCGTAACCGACGGCGGAGCCGACGATCGCGGACTCGGAGATAGGCGCGTTGAAGAAGCGGTGGTATGGCAGAGCCTCGGTGAGACCGCGGTAAACGGCGAACGCGCCGCCCCAGTCTCTGTTGTCCTCGCCGTATGCGATGAGGGTCGGATCCTCGTAGAACTTGTCGATGATAGACTCAAACAGAGCGTCGCGGAGTCCGACGACCTTGATCTTCGGAACCTCCTTGCCGTTCTCATCGTAAGCGAAGCGGGACTTTGTTGCGAGCTGCTTCAGTCTCGGGTTCTCCTCCTTGGGCATGAGAACCTCAGGCTCTCTTGTGGTATCCATGGAGGGAGTGTTGGTGTTGGAGAACATGATGGAGGAGATCATGTCGGGATCGCGGTCGAGATCCATTCTCGGGGAGATGGAGTCGTCGGTCGCCATGCGGCAGATCTTCGTGACTCTGCGGATGATGTCCTCCTCGATCGCGTCGAATTCCTCCTCGGTCGCGATCTTGCCTGCGACCATCTTGTGTCTGTATGCGGCGATCGGGCAAGCTTCCTTCCATGCCTCGATCTCCTCGGGAGTACGGTAGGTGGAGGAGTCGGAAGGGGAGTGACCGCTCACGCGGTAGGTCGTTACCTCAAGGAGTGCGGGGCCGCGTCCGGAGGTGAGAAGCTCCTTCTTGCGGGTGGTAGCGTCGATGACTGCGAGCGGGTCGTAGCCGTTGACTCTCTCTGCGTGCATCTGATCGGGGTTGAAGCCTGCGCCGAGTCTTGCGGGAACGCCGAAGCCCATGGTCTCGCCCTGGGTCTGACCGCCCATGCCATAGAAGTTGTTGAACACGTTGAAGAGGATCGGCATACCGCCGTCGTCGTACTTACCGTCCATGCCCCACAGCTTTGTGATCTGATCCATG
>ENA-UOOA01006426-UOOA01006426.1-human-gut-metagenome-genome-assembly--contig:-P61old-NODE-6426-length-11348-cov-3.475693_pt1 | contig 11348 bp, 8 predicted proteins | sample MGYA00242467_ERZ724014 | MGnify/ENA metagenome assembly ERZ724014
TGGCAGTTGTACGAAGTAGCCGACAAACCGCTGACGCTGATCCTGCCCGGAGCCTGCGCCGTCGCCCCGAATCTGATTCCGGACGAAGGGACGCTGGGAATCCGTATTCCGGATCACGAATTTTGCAACAAACTGATTCACAAACTGAATCGACCGCTCGTTTCCACTTCGGCCAATATTTCGGGCAAACCGTCCCCAATGTCGTTCAGCGAAATCGCAAAGGAGATCGTCGACGGCGTCGATCTGGTGATTGACCGCGCGTGGGAAGGTCGTCCCACCGGAAAAGCATCGTCGATCGTCAAGGTCGGCGTGAACGGAGAAATTGAAATCATCAGACCATAAAGCCTATGATAGAGACACAAATACAAATGCGCTTCGCCGACATCGACGTACTGGGGCACGTCAACAACGTCAATCAACAGCACTATTTCGACCTCGGGAAGTGCGACTTTTACAAGCAGGTGCTCGGCCTGACTCCGTACTGGAAAACGGCCGGACTGATCATCGTTGCAAGCCAGACGAACTACCTCGTCCAGACCCGCCGCGACGAGCCGATCGCCGTACGCACCCGAATCATCCGGGTGGGTAACAAAAGCTTCACGCTGCACCACCAGCTCATCAACTCCGAGACTGAACAGATCAAGACCGAATGCACGGCCGTCATGGTGGCTTACAATTTCGACGAGCAGCACTCTTTCGAAATGCCGGACGAATGGAAAGCCAAGCTGACTGCCGAAATGGAAAAAGACGCGGGCCAATAACTCCGTTCCGTAGACGGGAACCGGTCGTCCCGCCGGGCGCGCCGCGCCGCAATACCGACGATCCCCGGGAAACAGGATTCCGTTTCCCGGGGATCGTATTTACGAATCTCGCCCGCGCATATTCCGCCGGATCAGAATGCTTCCGATGCGGTAAACAGGAAAGCCGTACACCTTTTTTTGTCCCAGTGGAAATTCGGATTGCCGTGTGCGCCCCAACCGTAATCCAACCGGATGTTCATCCGCTTTTTAAATTCGAAACGGTAACCGACGCCGAAACTGCAAAGCGTATGATTCCAGGCAAAAGAATCGACGCCCCAAACGTTACCCGCACCGATCCACGCGGCCACCCCGTGGCGACGGTAAACCCGCTGGCGCAATTCGACCTGCGTCATCACGCAGTTCCGGTCGCGGTAGCGCCCTTCGTAATAACCGCGCATGCGCTCCATGCCGCCCAGCGACGAATACATGTGCCAGGACGGCACTCCCATCGTAAAATTCCCGTAAAGGTCGTAAGCCAACACGCACCCTTTCCACGTTTTCTGATACCAGTCGAAGGTAACCTGTATCTTCCCGAACGTATGCAGCGAATTGCCGAGCCATCTCGGGAAATATTTGATATCCAGATTAAAGAAAATACCTTTGTACGGACTGGTCAGCACATCGCGCGAATCGTATTGCAAGAAGGCCCCCAAACCGACATTCATCGCATTGGGATTTTCGCCGGTCGATCCGACATAGTTGTCGAACGGATCGGCTTTCGCGGGATCGTAATAACCGTTGCGCCACGCATCGTACAACCGTTTCCCGTCTCCGTAGGAATAACCGCTTTTTCCTGCGCGTCGAGACGGTCGTAAGCCTCCTGCGCCCCGCCGATCGTACCGCCCGACTCCTGGAGCACCTTATCCACCACCGATTCGTAATAGAGGAACGACCGTTCGGTAGCGGAGGACTTTTTCGATTTGGCTCCCGTATAGTCCAGACTGAAAGTTATCCCGGCGTAAGCCTTCGGCGCGATCCGAACGCCGCCGCTCGCACGGACTTTATACATCGTCGTGGTCAGCTCCTGCACGTATCCCGCTTTTCCGGCGTCGTAACCCACGCCGTAAAAAGCGCCGGGAAAATAGACCATCGCCCCGGAATAAGAGACACGATAACGATTCTGCTTGAAAATATTGGTGCCGCTGACACGTAGCAAGGCGAACTTCTGGGTCGTTACGTTTCCGTAAACGGCAAAATTGGAAGGCATCGTCGTCGAATCCGTTCGATCCAGCCGATACAGGCCGGCTATCAGGAATCCGATACCGAAACCCACGTCCGACGAATAATTCGGACCGGGCGCTATGCTCCAGTCGAGTTTCTTTTCGAAGGTGCGATCCACGTTTGACCGGCCGTAATAATCGATGATGCGGGCGATGAAATTCTTTTTGTGACGGGAGACGGTATCCTGAAACGCATCGATATCGGACGCCGACTCTTGCTGGAACGATCCGTTTAGTTGCTTGACAGACGGGGAAGACGCCGAAGTTTTCTGCGGATCGGCCGTACCGGCGACTCCTCCTTTTTCATCCCTTCGCAATTTCAGAGAATCGTTCGTTGCGGTTTGCCGCGAAGAAAGTTCCTGCGCCTGCAAGGCAGCGGCGGTTCCCAGCAATAAAAAAACGACCAGAACTTTTCGGAAAATCTGCATACAAACGGGTTAGTGATTTAGGACAAAGGTACGGAAAAAAACGAGATAGTAGGCTGAAAGAGGCAAGAAGGTTGTAAACAAAGGGTTTAGAGAAAACATAGACTGCGAGGACAAAGAAGCCAAGCGAAACCTTTGAAAAGCCAAGTGAGATCGGAGTTGCATTACTATCCCGCTACTTCGGTTCGGATAAAGGATTTTCGACGTTAGGTATGAACCATGAAACCTTGTTAGCGATATTCCGTCAGCACAACGAGGATTACCAGAAGCAGGCGGGCAAGCTCAAAAGTCTGCACAGTTATTGGAAATACTGCACCGTGTATAAACACCTCGCGGAGTTCCATCGAAGAACGCTATAAAGTCAGCGCCATTGCCTTGGAAGAGCTTGCTCCCGCATTCATCACCGACTTCGAGCTGTTCCTCAAAACCGAAAGGACAGGCTTCTGAACTGAACCGAACAAAGAAACGGGCAGGCGTCGAAACCTGCCCGTTGTCATTCTCATTCGCTGAATACTCTTGCCGGCAAATTCTTGTTTCTTGTACCTATCGGTTTATATTTGGACATCTACAAATCCATACTACAATTCCTCTTAAATGTAGCGTTTTTATATTCAGACGGAGAACAGCCTGCATACAACTTAAAATAGCGCCCGAAAAAAGACTGGTCGGTAAAATGTAATTTGCATGATGTTTCCTTGATGCTTATCTTAGGATTGGACAATAAACGTTTGGCTTCTATGATGACGAACGTCGTAATCCATTGAGATGGTGTCTTGCCCGATACCTTATGAATTAATGTCGTGAAATAGCGGGGCGTAAGGCCTTGTTGCTTTGCATAAAACTGTACATTTCTGTGAATATGGAAATTCTGATACAGTGAAACGAGAAAGTTCTGGAAAGTCTTGTCCTTGCGAGTCTGCTTCATAGACTGCATCGATTTGTTGGTTATATAGGCATCTATCACTTCGTAACAAAAGGCTTGAACAAGCGATAACACGATTTGTGTCCCCAATTGGGTCTGGATATTTTTCCTTTTACGGACAAACCAAATGATTTCCTCTATACGTTGCAATTGTTCAACCGTCAAAGAAACAAGAGGATGGAAACGTATATAAATATGACTTTGAGTGTCGGATATGGAATCGAGCGAGGAAAATATGAAATTGAAATCCGCCGTTCCCGCCACTCCCTGTAGGTCATCGCTGACACTATGGATTTGCGTCAGCGAGAATGCCGGATATATGTACAAATCGCCTTTTTCCACATTGTATAGCCGTTCGTCCATTATAAGAGAAATTTTTCCTCTTTTACAAAGCAGAAATCCATTTTGATTAAGATAGCTGAAAGGATTTCTTTGCTTTATATTTTTGCTGTCTATATCGAATAACTCGATATTGGAATCTTCAATTGTACTCATTTATTTTGTATATCTAAACCTCGGCAAAGATAAAAAAACAAACAAAACAAACTCATATTTCGCTATGAATCTTCCGTAAATCGAACATATCATACAATTTTCGCTCAATTTTGCTCTTGCGCGCCATTTTTGATTTGCATAATTTTATAGCCGCAATTAAGGACAATTCATATATGAGAAAAAATTATGTTATAACATGTCTGTTCATGGGACTGTTATTGCTGAACAGCTCGTGCCACAGTAAGCAGACGGAGGAAACGGACACGGCAAATGTCCGGCTCTTCATGGTTGAAAACGCCGGTGCTACATCGGTTCAAGAATTTCCCGGACGTGTGAAGGCTGCGGAAGAAGTGAACATGGCTTTCAAGATCAGTGGAACATTGATGAACGTCTATGTCGAGGAAGGCAGCAGGGTAAGCAAAGGTCAGCTTGTAGCGGAAATAGACCCGCGTGATTATCAAGTGCAATTGGACGCTATCAAGGCGGAGTATATGAACGTAAAATCGGAAGCCGAACGTGTAATAGCACTCTATGCGGACAGCGTAAGCACAGCCGATGCATATGACAAGGCACGATTTGGCTCACAGCAGATTGCCGCAAAATATGAAAATGCCCAAAACCAATTAGCTGACACAAAAATATATGCTCCTTTCAATGGGTATGTTCAGAAACGCTTGTTTGATCCGCCAACGGTCGTGGCAGCAGGTATGCCTATTGTCACGATTGTATCAGGGGGTAAGCAAGAAATAGAAATCAATATCCCGGCGTCTACTTATATTCATCGCAACAAGATGGAATCGTTCTATGCTTCATTTGATTTCATGCCGAACCAGAAAGTCCCGCTCCGCTTGATTAGCATAGCACCGAAAGCCAATGCCAATCAATTGTACACAGTACGCCTTTCCATTCCGCAGGACATGTCGCCCCAGCCTTCGCCCGGAATGAATACGATGGTAGATATGGTGATAAGCGATACCGCGAGCGGGAAGACGGAAATACCGTCTTCCGCATTATTCAAGAAAGACGGGAAAAGTTGCGTCTGGGTTTATAATAAGAAGGACGGAGTGATAAGATTACGTGCCGTATCCGTCAAGCAACTCCATACCAATGGCAAGGCAATCATTGCGCAAGGGCTTTCTGATGGGGAACTTGTCGTGACTGCTGGAGTACATAAACTGACGGACAGCCAAAAGGTAAAGCCTATGGCTGATGAATCTGAAACGAATGTAGGAGGCTTATTGTGATGGATGTAGGAAAATGGGCTTTCGACAACAAGAAACTGGTTTATTTTCTTATTGTCGTCTTGCTGGTCGGCGGGCTCTATTCCGCATACGACATGAGCAAGCTGGAAGATCCGGAAATCAAGGTGAAAATGGCGATGGTCGTGGCGACCCGGCCCGGAGCTTCCGCACACGAGATGGAAATGGAAGTCACCGAACCATTGGAAAAAAACATACGCACCATCGGTGAAGTGAACAACGTATGCAGTTGGTCGTATAATGATTTAACCATCCTCCAGGTCGAAATGAAGACCACGGTTCCGGAAAACGAAATCGAGCAGTGCTGGGACATGTTGCGGCGCAAAGTTTCCGATGCCGGAGCCGGACTTCCGGAAGGCACGTCGGTCAAGGTGCAAGACGATTTCGGATTGGTATACGGCATGTTCTACGCCCTGACCGGTGACGGAACGGACGAGCGCAAACTATCCGACTATGCCCGATTGATCCAGCGGGAGTTGACAAACATTGAAGACGTGGGACGTGTCACTATATACGGAGAACGAGAGGAGTGCATCAACATTGAGATGCTGCCTGAACGTATGGCGACATTGGGCGTTTCGCCTGCGGAGGTACTCACCACGCTGCAAGGGCAGAATGGCATCTATTATACCGGATATTACGACAACGGGCCAAAACGCGTGCGCGTGACTGTCAATGACAAATTCCGCAAGGTAGAGCAAATTCGCAATATGATTATACAGGGCCATGAGGATGACCAACTCCGCTTGGGAGATATTGCCAAAGTAGGTAATGACTATGTCACTCCGGTACGCAACTCGATGGCTTATAACGGCGAGCCGTCTTTGGGCATTGCCGTTGCCGCCGCTTCGGGTACGGACATCGTGAAAGTAGGCAAACAAGTTGAACGGCGGCTTGAGGAATTGAAAGCGGAGCATTTCCCGGCAGGAGTAGAATACCATCGCGTGTTCTACCAGCCGGAACGAGTGACAGATGCCCTTGCCACTTTCTTCATCAACCTGATAGAATCGGTCGTTATCGTCGTGGCGATATTGATGCTCGTCATGGGCTTCAAAAGCGGTGTTATCATAGGCACGAGCCTTATTGTCACGGTTATCGGCTCATTCTTGTTATTGGGCATGATGGACGGTTCCATGCAACGGGTATCGCTGGCTGCTTTTATTCTCGCAATGGGAATGCTGGTAGACAATGCCATCGTGATAATTGACGGCATCCTGATAGACCTGAAACGGGGCAAGCCGCGCATGGAAGCGATGACTTCCATAGGTAAAAGGACGGCCATGCCGCTTCTGGGGGCAACTTTGATTGCCATCCTTGCCTTCCTGCCCGTCTTCCTTTCTCCCGATACGGCGGGCGTATACGTGAGAGACCTGTTCATCGTCCTTGCCGTGTCGTTGTTGTTGAGTTGGATACTGGCACTCGTGCATGTGCCTTTGATGGCAAACGGTTGGCTGAAAGCCGACGCGCCCGGCAAAAAAGAGGAATCGTTATACAACGGTCGGGTATATGGCTGGCTGCGTGCAGCCTTGAATTTCGGGCTGCGTCATCGCGTATCCTCTGTGCTCATCGCGGTCGCGCTCGTCCTGTTAAGCGCATACGGCTATCGGTTCATGCGCCACGGCTTTTTCCCAGACATGGTGTACGACCAGCTCTATATGGAATACAAACTGCCGGAAGGTACGAACTCCACACAGGTGGCGAGCGATTTGGAAGAAATCAGGGTTTATTTGAAAAGCCGCCCGGAGATACGCAACGTAACGACCGCCATCGGCGGTACGCCCGCCCGTTACAATCTGGTACGCAGCATCGCCACGCCCTCATTGTCGTACGGCGAACTGATTATCGACTTCGAGTCCCCCGACGCGCTGGTGGAAAACATGGATGAAATTCAACGGGAACTTCTGAAGCGGTATCCCGATGCCTACGTCAAGTTGAAACAGTACAACATCATGTACAAGAAGTATCCCATCGAGGCCCTGTTCACAGGACCCGACCCTGCCGTACTCCATGCGTTAGCGGATTCCGCACGCATGATTATGGAACAGACCCCCGAAGTCTGCTTGGTCACGACAGACTGGGAACCGTCCATGCCGTTATTGACGATAGACTACGACCAATCGTCCGCACGCCGCTCCGGGTTGAGCAGGCAAGATATTTCCACTTCCGTACTGACAGCAGCCGGAGGCATACCCGTTGGCAATTTCTATGACGGCATACACAAGAACACGATTTATCTGAAATGTACAGGAGAGGACGGAGAGAAAATGGACAATCTGGAGAATGTTCCTTTGTTCTCAATGATGCCCAATATAAGCAGCGTGTTGGATGAAGAAGCTTTGCTGAAAATAAAATCAGGAACGGCAGACCGCAGTGACCTCATCGAATCGATCATGCAGACGACACCGTTGAAGCAAATCGGCAAGGGGATTAGCATGGAATGGGAAGACCCCATCGTTCCGCGTTACAATGGACAGCGTGCCCAGACAGTCATGTGTTCGCCTTCGCCTGGCATTGAAACAGAAAAGGCACGCGCAACCATTGCCGAAAGGATCGAACAGATAAAACTTCCCGAAGGATACCAACTACAATGGAAAGGCGAAAAAGATGCCAGTACGCAAACCATGCACTACTTGTTCAAAAACGTGCCGTTGGGTATCGTCCTGATGATTGCCATCCTTATCATGCTGTTCAAGGATTACCGCAAGCCTGCAATCATACTTTGCTGCGTTCCATTGCTTGCCATCGGTATCGTCGGAGCCATGCTTCTAAGCGGACAGTCATTCACGTTCTGCGCCATTGTCGGGGCATTGGGACTGGTCGGCATGATGATGAAAAATTGCATCGTGCTGATGGATGAAATCGGGGAACAGATAAGTGCCGGCATCGCACCGGCCGAAGCTCTTGTATCCAGTTCGGAAAGCCGTTTGCGTCCTGTGATGATGGCTTCGCTTACTACCATTCTCGGCATGATACCGCTGTTGAGCGACGCTATGTTCGGCTCTATGGCTGCTACCATCATGGGCGGCTTGCTCTTCTCCACACTGGCTACGCTGTTCTTTGTGCCTATCCTTTACGCCATGTTCTTCAAAATCAAGATAAAATGAAACGATTATTTATATACATATTCGCCGTATTACCGTTTGCATGCTATTCGCAAACGGTTCTGACACTGGATGAATGCATCCGGTTGGCAAAAGAAAACAATAAAAGGATGGAAGTCTCCGAGCAGCAATTACAGGCTTCCCTGTTTGAAAAGCGCAGTACCAAGGCTCTGTTTCTCCCGTCATTATCATTGACAGGAAACGCTCTTTATTCTACTGCCGACGGTTCCTATTCAAGCGGTATGGGACAACTGCCTGTATTAGGTGCGGATGGAATCCCTACAGGACAGTCTGCCTTGTTTCCGGGCATCGACCTTGCATACGACCTCGGCTGGATATACAGCGGAGGTGTCAAAGTGGAACAGCCCGTTTACATGGGCGGGAAAATACGGACAAGCTACCGCATGGCAAAGATCGGCGATGAAATAGCCCGGCAGAACAAAAGACTGACGGAATCGGAAGTGGTCGTGGAAACGTCACGTGCATACGCCGGAGTGGTGCGCGCCAAAGAACTGGTGCTGGTTGCGGAGTCCTATAATGAGCTATTGACGGAACTGATGCGTACCGTGGAAAGTGCCCGCAAGCATGGTATGAAATCGCAGAACGACGTGCTGAAAGTGAAGGTAAGGTTGAATGAAAGCGAACTGGACTTGCGCCGTGCGGAAAACGGGCATCGACTTGCCATGATGAATCTGTGCCACTACATAGGTCGCCCATTGACGGACAAGATAGAAACAGATAGCTCTTTACCTGAAACGAATGCCGGTTATATGCAGGACGACGGCATATCCAACCGTCCCGAATACTTGATGCTTGAACAGCAAAACGAATTGGCTAAACAGAAAATCGCCGTAGCAAGAAGCGAGCATCTGCCACAAGTGGGATTGGTCGGTCAATACGGCTACTTGAACGGCATTGAGCTAAATGGGAGAAAACTGCTCGACAGTTGGAACTTTCTTGTCGGCGTGCAAGTCTCCATACCTATTTTCGATTTCGGACACCGCACCAACAAGATCAAATCAGCCAAGGCGCAATACACACAGGTTCAAGCCGAACGCGAAGATACTAACGAACGGCTTACGCTTGAGATGACCCAGTCGTTCAACAACCTTGACGAAGCATTCCTTGAAAAGAGGTTAGCGGAATCGTCCGTTGTCTCAGCGGAGGAGAACCTGCGTGCGAGCCGACTGCAATATGAGAAAGGCGTGGAAACGCTGTCCGACTATCTTGAAGCGCAGACCTTGTGGCAACAAGCCATGCAGACACAGGTGGAAGCACGGATAAACTGCTATCTGAGATGGCTGGAGTATCAGAAAGCGGTTGGAAAAATTAACTAACGATCGGCATCGAGGTATATTTCTGCGTCCTTTCAAAAATGATTCATATCGTTTTATCTCGATGATGACCCGCAGAAGCGCCTCTCCGGGACAAAGAGGTGCACCGGACTCCTGCTTTTGACCCCGTATGCGCCAGGACGGCTAATACCCTAATATCCGCATCATCGAACGGTAACTCTGCTCCTTGGCGAACAGGCGGGTGTAATACTCGTTATCGCCCTTTTCGCGGTCGATGATAATGTGCTTCGGAGCCGGAATCAGGCAATGCTGGATTCCGCCGAACCCGCCCAGCGACTCCTGGTAAGCTCCGGTATGGAAAAACCCGATGTATTGCGGTCCGCCGTTCAGCTTCGGCAGAAAGATCGCGTTGGAATGCGACTCTCCGTTGTAATAATCCTCGCTGTCGCAAGTCAGGCCGCCGAGAAACACCCGCTGGTACTCCTTGTCCCAATTATTGATAGCCAACAGAATGTACCGCTGGTTGATCCCCCAGATATCCGGTAGCGTGGTCATAAAGGAACTATCGATCATATACCAGCTCTCCCGGTCGTTCTGCTGCTTCTGGTTGATGATCGAAAAGAGGGTCGCGCCGCTTTCGCCCACCGTGAACGACCCGAATTCGGTAAACAAGTTCGGCTCCTCGACCTCGGCCAGGTTGCATATATTCTTGATCTGAGCGACGATTTCCTCGGTCATGTACTCGTAATCATAATTGAAGCCCAGCGAATTTTTGATCGGGAACCCCCCTCCGATGTTCAGCGAATCGAGTTCGGGGCAGATTTTTTTCAGCTCGCAGTAAACGCTCAGACATTTGCTCAGTTCGTTCCAGTAGTAAGCCGTATCTTTGATCCCGGTATTGATAAAGAAGTGAAGCATTTTCAGCTTGAACTTCTTATTGCTGCGGATCTTGGTCTTATAATACTCCACGATGTCGTTGTAACGAATACCGAGACGCGAAGTATAAAAATCAAATTTCGGCTCCTCTTCCGACGCGATCCGGATACCGATCTTGCATTCGGTGTGAATAGCGGCGTCCAGCAGATCGAGCTCCTCTTTGTTATCGACGATCGGAATCGTATTTTCGAAACCGTTATTGACCAGCGCCGCAATATTCTCGACATACTGCGGACGCTTGAAACCGTTGCAGATGATAAAGATATTCTTGTCGATAATCCCGCCGTCGTACAGCGCGTCGATGATATGAATGTCATAAGCCGACGAGGTTTCGAGGTTAATGTCGTTCTTCAGCGCCTCTTCCAGCACGAATGAGAAGTGGGAACTTTTCGTGCAATAGCAATAGTTGTAATTCCCCCGGTAATCCACTTTGGCCATCGCCACATTGAACAATCGCTTGGCCCGTTGTATCTGCGACGTGATCTTGGGCAGATAGGTCACCTTCAGCGGCGTCCCGTACTGTTTGATCACATCCATCAGCGGCACTTCGTGAAAATTCAGCTCGTTGTCGACCACGGAAAACTCATCCTGAGGAAATTCGAACGTCTGCTCGATCAGATCGATATACTTATTCTTCATCTTCAAACAACCTGTTTAAGACCAATCCGCCCCCGCTACTTCATCCGATAAACTGCGAAGTAACGAAGCTACATTTAACTTATAGGACGCAAAGAAGACAATTCTTTTCAACAAAAACAACAACTCGGCCGAATTTATTTTGATTTTCGCTTTTATTTTTTTCCGACGAATACCCATCCCGAACGAACGAAAATACGTCCGGGAGTTGTTTCTATTCCGAAAAAGCCCTATTTTTGGAAATCAAATCTAACGACTG
>ENA-UOOA01006428-UOOA01006428.1-human-gut-metagenome-genome-assembly--contig:-P61old-NODE-6428-length-11343-cov-4.383859_pt1 | contig 11343 bp, 8 predicted proteins | sample MGYA00242467_ERZ724014 | MGnify/ENA metagenome assembly ERZ724014
ATTGGCTGAAAAAGAGCGTCAAGGGCGAAAATCCTATGGCGTGTCTGCAAGTGGGACTTTATTACTACTACACCGTCAAAACCGAAGCGGCTTATAAAAAAGCCTTTGAATTATTTAACGACGCATATAATTTCGGCGAGAACGAGGCGATTATCAATATCGGACTTTGCTATCTTCAAGGCAACGGCGTGAAAGAAGACAAAAAAGAAGCGGTTAAGTGTTTTAGGACTGCTGCTGAAAAGTACAGTTCGGGTGTTGCGTATCACAATCTCGGTATATGTTATGAGAACGGATTTGGTGTGAGAAAAGATTATAAGAAAGCAATTGAAATGTACAGGAAAGCGGTAGAGAACGGCGAAAAAGCAGGACTCGAAGCAATTAAGCAAGTCTACTTAAAAATGAATGATAATCAGGCTTAGTTATTTTAAATTGTGGTGGTATGCAATATAACAAAGATGAGCATTTATTGCAAAATGGCAAGGAAATCACAACTTAAAAAGGTGGCTTTTTTATACCTTTTATGGTATAATAATACAAAAGTTATTGTGAAATAGAGGCGTGATTATGACTGACGACGAATTAAGAAATCTGCAATTTTACATTGGAAAAAGAGATGGAAACCAAACTGATGAGCAAGTCATAAAACACATTGATGAAGTAAATGCCAGTGCTCCATTAACGGATGATGAATGGCATAAATTGCTTTACCCATGCTGCAATAGCGGTTGTGTCAATGTGCTAAAGTATGTTTTAAGCAAAATCAAATTATTAAATCATATTGAAGATTTTATGAGTCATACCGTCTATGGAAGAAATGAAGAAATTGTAAAAGGAAGAATTAGTGTCTTAAAGGAATTAATAAAACGTCTTGATCCTAATAATAAGGAAAAATGTCTTAATGAGACGATGCTAGATGCCACTTGGTTCGGTGAAACTGAAATTGTGATTTTCCTGATTGAAAATGGTGCAAACATTAACTATGTAGATGCGAATGGTTTAGGAATACTAGAATGTGCAAAAAGGGCCAAAGAAGAATTTGGCGACGATTCGCTTGTTAATCTCTTGAAAGAACATGGGTGTGCAATATAACAAAGCTGAACGCTTATCATAAAATAACAAGGAAGTCGCAGTTTAATAAGGTGGCTTTTTAGAACCATTTATTGTATAATTTATTCAAGCAGTCTTGAATGCTTATGGTCATAGACCATTATCCACTCGTGAGATTGGATCGTGGACAGCGTAGTGCCTAGGACCACGTTAAAAGGCTAGCGCACATTCGGTAATGGAAATAGTTACAGACCTCCTACTTGTTGGGAGGTTTTTTCTTTTATTCAGCTGTACGCACTTTTTAAAGGGTGTACGCAAATTGTATTAAAATAGGTTGTTTCACACATAAGAAAAGCATAGGTTTGATACAATTTGTGTCAGACCTTTTTTTGTTGCAGATAGGAATATATATTCTTTCCGCCAGCAAACTATAGAGCCTTGTAAAAGTGTCAAACGACATTTCTATGAGGCTCTTTTTCTTTTTATATTTGGCTACGGAACAAAAGACTTATCAACGGAACAATAGTTGTTGCTGCGGAACAACTGATATTTTTTAAAAATTCTCATTTAATTTCGACATTATTCCGCAGTTTACTTGATATTTTCTCAAAAAAGTGCTATAATTTTTAATATTATTTAATAATTTGCATGGAGGAATGAGATATGAACATTGACTATCCTGCAACTATAATCAAATTAAGAGCAATCCTAAATCTTTCTCAAGCGTCATTAGCTGAACTTTTAGGAGTTTCTTTTACTTCGGTTAATAGATGGGAAAATGGCAAATATGAGCCAACTAGACTTGTTAAAGAAAAAATCAGATTGATATGCGAGCAAAATAACATTCAAATGGAGGTTGCAAAATAATTATGGCTAAGACGGTGAAAAAAAATCAAGAATTGACACTTGAACAGGTGTTGTGGAATTGCCGAGTAGATCTTCGAGGTGTTGGTAGTTTGGATAAAAACAGAGATGCTGTTATCAGCCTCGTATTTTTGAAATTTGCAGGCGATAAGTTTGAGAAAAGAAGAAAAGAACTTATTGATAAATATGGCGAAAACCCAGTCTTTTTAGAGAACGTAGCGTTTTACAATGCGGATAATGTTTTCTACCTTCCTCAGAACTTAACAGGTGATGACCAAGAATGGTCAACTAGATGGTCTTACATTGTTGCCCATGCTGGTGACAATGACATAGCAGTAAAAATTGATAGAGCACTAAAGGAACTTGAGGCGGCCAACCCTCCTTTGAAGGATACTTTGTCAAAGAACCTTTTTGTGACTCTTGGGGCAAGCAAAGAAAAACTTAAGAGTTTAATTGATGACGTAAATCAAATCTCTAAGGAAAGATTCCAAGTCGAAGACCTTATCGGCAGAACATACGAGTATTTCTTGCAGCTGTATGCCGCATCAGGAACGAAAGAAGACGGCGAATTCTATACGCCAGCTTGCGTCGTAGAGTTGATAGCGGAAATGATAGAGCCTTTCTCTGGCACGGTTTATGACCCTTGCTGCGGCTCTGGTGGTATGTTCGTTCAGTCTATGAGATTTGTGGAAGAGCACAAAGGCAACAAGAAGGCAATTTCTGTTATAGGCCAGGAGAGCGTTCAGGAAACATGGCGTCTTTGTAAGATGAATCTCGCTATCCGTGGCATTTCTCATAACTTAGGCAAGCAAAATGCCTCTACATTTACAGATGACCAACACAAAGACAAGAAGGTTGACTTCATTATGGCAAACCCTCCGTTCAACCTTAAGAGATGGTGGGCGGACAAGCTTATAAAAGACCCTCGCTGGTCTGGATATGGAACCCCTAGAGAATCTAACGCAAACTATGCATGGATTCTTCACATGATTTCAAAACTTGATGTCAATCACGGAATAGCAGGCTTCTTGCTTGCGAATGGAGCTCTAAGCGATAGCGATGATGCTGAAATCAGAAAGAACATTTTATTAAAAGATAAAGTGGAAGCTATCATAGTACTTCCTAGAGACATGTTCTATACGACAGACATCTCTGTCACCCTTTGGATTCTCAATATGAACAAATGTGCTGGAGAAGTCAATGGCCGCAAAGTGAGGGATAGACGTGGTGAAATATTGTTTGTGGATTTGAGAACTTGGGATGAAAATGTCGGAGTTATTCAAATCGATAAAGGAAGCAGCAAGAAGAAAACGATCCTTACAAAAGATCAAATTAGCCGCGTCAAAGCAATTTACAACAATTGGCAAAGCGCTGACACATCTCTTTACGAGGACGTACCTGAGCTTTGCAAGTCAGTTAAGATCCGACAATGGTCTGATGAAAATGGCCAAGAAGGATTGAGCGTAGAACAACAAGGCTGGGTTCTTACTCCAAGCAAATATATTGAATTCATCGACCATGATTTGGATATCGATTATGAGAGAGAAATGACACGTATTCAAAACGAAATGAAGAATGTTTTAGCGAAGGAAAAAGCATCTCAGGATATGTTGGTTCATGCGTTTAGAGGTATTGGATATGGCATTGATGAAAACTAAAATTGGCAATTTGATAACAGAATTTAATGCCAAAAATACCAATGATATTGACTATCCTTTCTATGGCATTAACATTGACAAAGAATTTATGCCTTCCGTCGCCTTTACAGATTCAGTTGACAGAAGTAAATATAAAATAGTTAAAAAAGGCGTTTTTGTATTTAGTGGAATGCAAACAGGAAGAGATCGTTGTATTCGTATAGCTATGTATGAGAAGGATGATATTGTCTTAGTCTCTCCAGCATATACAACTTTTATAGTTACATCACCAGCTATTTTACCTGAATACCTGTATATGTATTTTCGCTCTAATGAAAAGGATAGATATGGTGCTTTTTTGAGCGATGGAAGTATTCGTTCTAACTTGGATTGGGATGTGTTTTGTAATATTGAAATTGAACTTCCTTCAATTGAAATTCAACGCAAATATGTAGAAATATACAAAGGCATGGTTGAAAATCAAGCCGCATATGAAACTGGCCTTGAAGACTTAAAAATGGTTTGTGATGGCTGCATTGATAAATTAAAAAATATGAATGCTAAAGTTAAAATAGGAAATTATATAGAACAAATTGATAATAGAAACAAACACAATTTGTCCTATAAATTTTCTGGATTAAGTATGGAAAATTATTTTATAGAATCAATTGCTGATTCAAACGAGCTTGATTTTTCAAAATATAAAATTGTTCAACCAAATGAATATGGTGCAGTTTTAATGAAAGTAGGAAGAGATTGCCGATTGACAATTGCTAGAAATACAAGTCAAGAAAATTTGTTGATATCTCCCGCATATTATACATTTAAGACTCACGATATAATGCCCGAATATTTTATGGCAAATGTTAATCGTTCTGAATTTGAGAGAAGAGGATGGTTTTTTTGTGATTCAAGTGCGAGAGGTAGTTTATCGTGGGATTTATTTGTGAATTTAGAGATACCTTATGTGAGTGAAAAAGATCAAAGAAAAATTTCAAATTTATATAGCGTTATGATTGAAAGAAATGAAATAAATAACAAATTAAAACAGCTAATAAGGAATATCTGCCCTGTTCTTATTAAAGGGGCGGTTGAAGAAGCAAAACGAAGTTAGGAGGTTAAGTGATGGATTATATTTTTGAAAAAGGCACATTCACTGAAGATGATTTGGAACAAGCCATCATTAAGCTTTTCGAGCAAGAAGGATATAGCTATATTTATGGCGATGTCATTCATAGAAAGCTTGAAGATGTTATCATCGTTGATGACTTGCGTTCATATATCTGCAAAAAATATTCTACTGCCAATCTAACTACGACCGAGATAAAGACTATCATAAGCAGAGTGGTTGATGTTGGCACTAGTGCTTCATTATATGCGAAAAATAAAGAGGCTTATTATCTTGTTACAGAGGGATTTGACCTTGCAAGAGAAGACATTAGCCAAGTCGGATTGCACGTTGATTTTATAGATTTTGATACCCCTGAGAACAACGTATTCAAGGTAGTAAATCAATACTCTGTAAAAGGCTTATCTATTAGAAGACCAGATTTACTTGTGTTCATCAACGGCATTCCTGTTTGCATTTGTGAGTTCAAGACAGCTATAAAAGAAGATACCACTATTCATGACGCGTGGAAACAAGTGACTGTCAGATATGCAAGAGATATCGAAAACTTAATGAAGTATTGTTTTTTGGCTGTTATCAGTGACGGAGCGAACAATAGATTGGGTAGTATTTTTACGCCTTATGAGTTCTTTTACTCGTGGAACAAAGCCAATGATAGCGAAAAGGTGTCTAATGGCATAAGCTCATTATTAACCTTGATTAAGGGCGCTTTTTCAAAAGAAAGGGTGTTAGCAATTTTGCGGGATTTTGTTTATTACCCTGAAATCGAAGGCAAAGAACAAGAGATCGTTTGTAGATATCCTCAGTTTTTTGCTGCCAACCGTATGGTTGAGAATGTCAAAAAGCATTTAAAACCTCACGGAGATGGGAAGGGCGGAACATATTTTGGTGCTACTGGATGCGGTAAAACCTACACAATGTTGTTCATGACAAAGCTCTTGATGCAAAGATATTCAAGCGTCTTTCATAATCCTACGATTATCATTATTACCGATAGAGAGGATTTGAATAACCAAACCAGAGATGTATTTGCGGGAGCTAAGCGTTATTTACACGATAACGATATTAGAGCATTTGAATCGAGAAAAGATTTGCAAGACACCCTTCTTTCTAAAGAAAGTGGTGGTGTTTACATAACTACAATTCAAAAGTTCTGTGAAGATACTGGATTGCTTTCTGATAGAAGCAACATTATCTGTATTTCAGATGAGGCGCACAGAACTCAAATCGAAAAAAACGGCACTGTTAAGAGAACAGATGATGGCATTATTGACTCGAAGAGTTTTGCGCAATACTTAAGGGCTAGTTTGCCAAACGCCACTCGTGTTGGCTTTACTGGAACGCCTATCGATGAAACGATCGCTGTATTTGGTGATATCGTTGATCAATATACAATGAAGGAATCAAGTGATGACGGCATTACTGTTCGCATTGCATACGAGCCTCGTTTGGCCAGAGTTATTGTTTCCGATGAACAAACAAAGAAAATAGAGGAATACTACAAAAAATGTGAAGTTGAAGGATCGACTGCTGACCAGATACAAGCCAGCAAGAAAGCTATGTCTAGCATTTCGGCTATTCTTGGCCATCCAGATGTCTTGAAAAAACTAGCCAGAGATATAGTTACTCATTATGAGAGATTGTGCTATGAAAAGCCTGAAATTGTGCAAAAAGGTATGATTGTGTGCCCTGATAGGCCTTTGGCTTATGCGTTGTACCAACAAATAATCGCAATCAGGTCTGAATGGGCTGTTCCAAAGAAGAGCGGGGATGAATCGTCTCTTACAAAAGACGAACTCGATGAATTAACGGACATTCCATTTATTAATCTCGTTGCGACCCAAGGACAAGACGATCCTAAAGCTTTGTATGATCTTTGTGGAAACAAAGAGTATCGCCAAAAGTTGGACCGACTTTTCAAAAACAACAAATCCAATTTTAAATTGGCAATTGTGGTTGATATGTGGATTACTGGATTTGATGTTCCTTCTCTAGCTGTTATGTACATCAACAAACCATTAAAGAGACATACTTTAATTCAAACAATATCTCGCGTAAATAGAGTATTTGAAGGCAAGGACAAAGGCTTGATTGTTGATTATATTGGCATTAAAAACAGCATGCTTGAGGCAATTAAGATTTATGGAAGACCTCAAGAAAGCCCCGTTGATGAGATTAAGCTTTCGATTGAAGTCTTTAGAAATCATTTGTCTTTAATAAGCGATTTAATGAAAGACTTCAATGCTACTAAGTTTTATGTGGGAGAGCCGCTTGAAAGGTTGCTTTGCTTAAATGGTGCGGCTGAGTATGTGCAATTAAACAAAGAAATGCAAGACAGATTTATGAGCCTTACCAGAAAGCTTAGAGCTGCTTATAATATTTGCTTCCCGACAGGAGAATTGAAGGATGAAGAGATAAAACAAGCTCAATTCTTCCTCGCAATTCGTTCTATAATTTACAAGCAAACAAAAGGCGATGTACCTGATACCGAAACCATGAATAGAGTAGTGGAAGAAATGGTTAAAAATGCACTTGCTTGTACAGGTGTTGAGAACATAATGGACGTAAACAAAGAGGTTGATATCTTCAGTGAAGAATTTTTAGCAGAACTTAGCAATGTTAAAATGCCAATCACGAAGTTCAATGCTTTATTAAAGCTTCTTAGGCAAGCCATATCCAACTATGGACGTGTTAATAAGGTAAAGGCACAGGAATTCAACGAAATGTTGAAGGATGTTGTTGATAGGTATAACACTCGTGACAATCTGATATTTACAAGTGAAGTTGTTTCGGATTTTGTTGATGATCTTTCTGAGCAATTGCTGAACATTCTTAATTTGTTGAAACAAGATAAAATATCCTTTGAGGAACTGGGTATCACCTTTGAAGAAAAAGCGTTTTATGACATTTTGATTAAAGTAAGAGATACTCATGGTTTTCCTTATGAAGATGCAAAATGCGTGGTTCTTGCTAAGGAAATTAAGAAGCTAGTAGATGACAAAGCTCAATATGCAGATTGGTCTACAAGAGATGATATTAAGAGCCAGCTAAACATGGATTTAATCGTGTTACTATACGAAAATGGTTATCCGCCTGAATGGAATGCCGAAGTATATGAAAAGGTGTTGGAACAGGCCGAAAACTTTAGAAAGTATAGCGATTAATGGAATTAGAATAAAGATATAGGAGGTATATATGTACAATTTATTTATTAGTCATTCTTGGAAATATTCAAATGATTACGAAAGACTAGAAAGTTTATTAAAAGAATATCCATATTTTATGTTTAAAAATTATTCGGTTCCAAAACAGGATCCTTTGGATATTACTGGAAGGAATTATAGAGCTAAATTAAAAATGGAAATAGAACAACAGATGAGAACCTGTAATGTTGTTCTTGTGATAGCAGGAAAATATGCATCGTATAGCGACTCTATAGATATGGAATTAGATATTGCAATAGCTATGAATAAACCAATAATAGCTATCGAACCATGGGGCTCAACAATGACATCTCAAAGAGCAAAAAATGTGGCTGATGCAGTTGTTGGTTGGAACGTTTCGTCCATTGTTGACGCAATAAGGAGGTATTCAAAATGATGAAAAAAGGTCTATTGATTGGGATTAATCAATATAATAATGCTCCTTTAAACTGTTGCATAAATGACGTTAAAGCTATAAATGAACTTTTATCAAAAAATTTTAATGGAGATAGAAATTTTCACAACAAAGAATTGCTTGACTCAGAGGCAACTAAAGCACAGATAAGAAGAGGAATAAAAGATTTGTTTTCTGACGAAGTGGACGTAGCCTTATTATATTTTTCTGGTCATGGTTTCGATGATAAAAATGATGGTTTAATAGTCTCTTATGATTATAAAGAAGACGATTGGGGTATCAAAATGTCTGAAATTTTAGAAATTGCTAATAAATCGCAGGCAAGGCATAAAATTATAATTTTAGATTGTTGCCACTCAGGCTTTATGGGAAATCATGGAATAATAGGCGACACATCTTTTTTGGGAAATGGTGTAGTTATATTGACTGCAAGCAAAAAAAATCAAACTTCAATAGAGGTAAACGGCCATGGATTATTTACAAATCTTTTATTAGAAGCAATAAGTGGTGGCGCAGCAGATTTATTAGGAAATGTTACCCCTGGTTCTATCTATTCTTATATAGATCAAGCATTAGGGCCTTGGGAACAACGTCCTTTATTCAAAGCCAATATTAGTTCTTTTATCTGCTTGAGAAATACACAACCAAGAATTACAGCATATGAGATTAGAAGGATTGTAGATTTTTTTGAAGATGAGAATTCAGAATTTAAATTGAACCCATCATTTGAAAAAACAAACATAAAAAATGGGGAACATAGAAATTTATCTCCTTATGCAAATAGTGAAAATGTTGAGATGTTTACATTATTGCAAAAATACAATAGAAATGGATTGGTTGTGCCACATGATTCAAGTGATATGTATTTTGCAGCAATGGATAGCAAAGGATGTATATTAACTCCTTTAGGGAAACACTATTTCAAGATGGTTAAGGAGGAAATAATTTAATGAAGAAAGTAAAAGCATTCATTAGTTTTGATTATGATCATGATTTGGAGTTGAAAAATGCATTGGTTGCTCAATCAGAGCTTGATGACTCACCATTTGAAATTAACGATGTTTCTATAAAGCAAGCTATTGATACAAATTGGAAAAAATATGCTCGTGAAAAAATAAAAGAATCGGATGTAGTAATTTTTATTTGTGGTAAATATACAAATACAGCTAAAGGTGTAACTGCCGAAATGTCTATTACACTTGAAGAAAACGCAAATTATTTCTTACTATGTGGCAGAAACGATGGAATCATTCAAAAACCAAGCAATTCAAAAAAAGAAGACAAAGTATACAAATGGACTTGGGACAATTTAAAAAAATTAATTAATGGAGCAAGGTAATAAAACTGAGTGTTGCTGAGTTTGTATGTGTAAATTTTTATTATATTTTTTAAAAGTGCTAATGCTTATGGTCATTGACTATTATTAACTCGTGAGATTGGATTGTGAACAGCGTAATGCCTAGGACCACGTTAAAAGGCTAGAGCACATTAGGTAACGGAAACAGTTACAGACCTCCTGCTTGTTGGGAGGTTTTTCTTTTTTCAGCTGTACGCACTTTTTAAGGGGGGTACGCAAATTGTATTAAAATAGGTTATTTCACACAGACTAAAAACACGGACAGAACAGTCCGTGTTTTTTTTATAAACGGAGCAAGTTTTAAGAAATAATGCAAGCTATTTCAAGTCCTAAATTTTAATGTTTGTACAAAAGGTGATGTATAAATATTAGACGAAGTGTTTCATAAAGTGAAAAATATGAAAAATTTATAAAAATTTTGAAAAATATTGTCGAAAAACCTTGCGATTAGACATTTCGAGTATTAAAATTTATTTCAAATTGTATAAATATCCACGTTGACAGCGATTTTCGCTTTTGATTATGATTTTTTTCGCTTGATATTCTGGATATGGAAACTTAGGGAAAGGGAAATTTTTATGAGAAAAATTGGGTCGAAGCAGTGCAGCCTGTGTATTGTTGCAATTATCGTTTTATGTATTTGCGTTGTTTTGGTTGCGTGTGACGCCGATGACGTCAAAAATCTTTTTCAGCCGTCCGATTTTACGATAACTTTCGTTTTAAACAACGGAGAAGACAACGTTGTGTGGCATCGCGGGGATGAAGTGCCGATGCCGTCGATTTTGAAAAAGTCAATTTGTCAGACAACATTTATTTGTACGCAAAATGGCAGAAATTGCTTGATTTTGCCGATTTGAGTTTTGAATCGTACGAGACTACGTACGACGGACTTTCTCATTCTCTCGAAGTGAAAAATTTGCCGAATTTTGCCACGGTGGAATACGACGTTGCAACCGAATATACGGATGCAGGCATATATGTCGTCACTGCGACCGTGAAAGCGGACGGTTATAACGATAAGATATTGAGCGCAACACTCACGATAAACAAGGCAAAATTGGGCGAAATCGTATTTTCCGATAAAATAGTGACGTGGGACGGTGAGCCGCACGGCGTGTATATCGAGACTGAATTGCCGAGCGGCGTTGACGTAAGTTATGACGGCAACGAACAAACCGACGTCGGAGAATACGAAGTGACGGCGCATTTCGACGTGGGCAACAACTACGAGCCGATTGACGATATGAAAGCCGTTCTCACCGTTTCGGAGAAGACGTATGCCGTCACGTTTGTTGACTATAACGGCAGCGTCGTGAAAACCGTCGGACACGGAAAAACGTTGACGGATATTCCCGAGCCGAGTGCAAAAGACGGATATGCGGCAAGTTGGAATGTTCAAAGTTTTGAAAACGTCACGAGCGATATGACGGTGACGGCGGTTTATACGCCGATTGTTTATCGCGTGATTTACGAGACGTTAGGCGGAAGCGTGAGCGGAGACGACACAACGTTTACGATAGAACGCGGGGCAGCACTTTCAAACGCAACGAGAGATTTTTACATATTTGACGGTTGGTATTCCGACAGAACTTTCACAAATAAGATCGCCGAAATAGGAAAAGGAAGATTCGGAGATATAACCGTATATGCGAAGTGGACTCCGATTGTTTACACTGCGCATTTTTACATTG
>ENA-UOOA01006438-UOOA01006438.1-human-gut-metagenome-genome-assembly--contig:-P61old-NODE-6438-length-11329-cov-4.160990_pt1 | contig 11329 bp, 7 predicted proteins | sample MGYA00242467_ERZ724014 | MGnify/ENA metagenome assembly ERZ724014
GTTTCAGGGAACTTTCCGGAAAGAGATTAACTGGTTATGAGATCCATATGGGCCGTACAAAGAGCCGGGAAAAAGAACAGCCACTGTGCCTGTTAAATGCAGGAGAAAGTGCAAATGGCAGAGAAGCCAGGGGTATCCCCTGTGGCTGGAACCGGAAAAACCTGTATGGTTCCTATGTCCATGGCGTATTTGATGCCCCCGGCATCTGCGAGACCATAGCAACTGCCCTGGCAGCCAGAAAGGGCATTACCCTGGAAATGGCAGGGCAGATGGATTACATAGCATATAAGGAAGAACAGTATGATAAACTGGCAGAAATACTGCGGGAGAGTCTGGATATGGAAAAGATATATGAGATCATGGGGCTGGAAGAGAAGGTGCATATAGAACAGGTGCTTCCGGCAGACATAGAACACAGAAGCTTTGAGATCATCGGGGAAGAATTAAAGGCTATGGGAAAGGAACTGGAACCGGAACTGGCACCGGTGATCATGCGTGCTATCCACACAACAGCGGATTTTGATTATGCAGATCATCTGAAATTTTCCGAAAATGTTGTAGAAAAGGCAAGAGAAGCCATTAAAAAGGGAGCAGTGATCATTACTGATACGAAAATGGGCTGGGCCGGCGTAAATAAAAAGCGGCTGGAAAGCTACGGAGGAGAAGCTTTATGCTTTATGGCAGATGAAGATGTGGCAGCAGAGGCAAAGAAAAACGGCAGCACAAGAGCGGTTGCAAGTATGGATAAGGCAGCCAATCTGTTTGGAGACGGAACAAGACCCTGTATCTTTGCCATTGGAAATGCCCCAACGGCTCTGATCCGCCTGTATGAGCTGATCCAGGAGAGAAAAATAAAACCGGCCCTGATCATCGGTGCGCCGGTAGGCTTTGTGAATGTGATCCAGTCCAAAGAACTGATCCTTTCATTGAAAGACACGCCTTACATCGTGGCAGAAGGAAGAAAAGGTGGAAGCAACGTAGCAGCGGCAATCTGCAACGCTTTGCTATATGGGATAAAATAAAAAGGGGACAAAATACATGAAACTATATCGTATTATCCTTGTAGATGATGAGGAAGAGGTAAGAAAGAGCATTATCCGCAAGATCAAATGGGAGGAAAATGGATTTTTAGTAGCAGGGGATGCGGAAAACGGGGAAGATGCCTTAGAAAAGATTGAAGCTTTAGAGCCTGACCTGATCTTAACCGACATTCGCATGCCTTATATGGACGGACTGACACTGGCAGAGCGTGTGCGCCAGAAATACCCGTCTATGAAGATCGTTATTTTCTCTGGTTACGATGACTTTGAGTATGCGAAGCAGGCTATTAAATTAAATGTAACTGAGTACATATTAAAGCCGGTAAACGTAGAAGAGCTGACTGCCATTTTAAAGAAGATCAAGGCAAATCTGGACCAGGAGATCGAGCAGAAGCGAAATGTAAGTTTGTTGCGTGAAAATTATATAAAAAGCCTGCCGATCCTTCGTGAGCAGTTTTTAAATGAGCTGGTAAATGCCCCGGTTGCTTCTGAGACCGTTGAAACACGTTTAAAAGAATACGGCATTCCTCTTTCAGGTGCACAGAAATGGATCGCAGCAGCGGTAGGCATTGACCGGCCGGAAGAAGAGGGCGAAGGGGAACTGGCGATCCACCGTGAACAGGACCTGATCCCTATTTCTGTTATGCAGATCTTAGAGGAAAAGCTGGGAAAATACTGCCGTTTTTCAACTTTTAATTCTACCGGCAGCAGCGATGCCCAGATCGGTGTGATCGCAGCGATTGATGAGGAAAATACCCAGACCGGTCTGACTGCTGTATTAAGTGATATCTGCAAAGAAACCAGAAAGATCCTTGCAGTGCCCATCACTATTGGTATCGGTCACAGCACCCAGGACTTGGGAATGATCTGTGAGTCTTATAAAGATGCGGTAAATGCCTTAGGCTATAAGGCCATCGTAGGAGCCGGAAATACCATTTACATTAACGATGTGGAGCCGGTAAGCAGGGGAAAACTGCAGTTTGACAGCAAAGACGAGGCAGAACTGGTAGGTGCTGTAAAATTCGGCCCTCAGGAAAAGATCGAAGAAGTGGTACATAAAATTGCCGACAAGATCAGTGATGCAAAAGTCCATCAGCGTCAGTGCCAGACCTATATGTTAAGTGTGTTAAACTGTATGATCCAGCTGGTGCAGATGTATGATCTGGATATGGAGACCATTTTCCAGGGAGAGTCTGACTTAAATGAGGCCTTTGTCCTGATCTCCAGCACCCAGAAAAAGGAAGATTTTGTAAAATGGCTTCTCCAGGCGGCCACAGCAGTAAACCAGTCTGTAAATACAGAGCGTGATAACACCACAAAACAGGTGATCCAGGAAGCCAGACAGTATATTATGGACAATTATCAGGATGCGGATCTGTCTGTGGAGAAGATCTGCCGTCACCTGCATATGAGCCCGGCTTATTTCTCCACCATGTTTAAGAAAGAAACAGGAAAGACCTATGTGGCTTATCTGACGGAAGTGCGGTTAGACAAAGCTGTGGAGCTTTTAAATAAAACGGATGACAAGACCTATGTGATCGCGGCAAAAGTAGGATATCAGGAGCAGAATTATTTCAGCTACGTGTTTAAGAAACGTTTTGGTATCTCACCTACAAAATTCAGAGGAGCAAAATAATGTTTTTGAAACAGCGAAAACACCGGCTTCAAAATGCCAGTATCCGTTCTATTATCTTTATGTATTTCACCATTACTGCTCTGGCAGCCAGCGTTTTTATCGGAGTGTCCCTTTATGGACGGCTGTCAGGGCAGATGTCCTCTGCCCTTCAGGAGGAAAATCACATTCTTATCAATCAGTTAGGCCGGACCATGGACTCCTACCTGCGTCTGGTAATGAAACTTTCAGACTCCCTGTATTACGGCGTGATCAAAAATGCCGATCTCTCAGATGGTTCTATTAACGGGGAGATCACCCTTCTTTATGATAATAATAAAGACAATGTAGAAAATATCGCCCTGTTTTCCAAAGAAGGAGAACTGCTTGAGTCTGTTCCTGCAGCAAGATTAAAAAACAATGCCCAGGTGGCAGATCAGGACTGGTTTACGGCGGCATTGGAAAAAACAGAAAATCTTCATTTTTCCATGCCTCATGTACAGCATATTTTTGATACAGGAGACAGCCAGTATCGTTGGGTGGTATCTGTGGCAAGAGCAGTAGAGATCACAGACGGTCCTTATACAGATCAGGGCGTTTTGCTCATTGATCTGCGCTATAACAGTCTGGAACAGCTGTTTGACGGAATGAACCTGGCAAAAGGAGGCTATGTTTATCTTACAGACAGCAACGGGGACCTGATCTATCACCCGAACGGCCAGCTGATCAGCTCCGGCCTTGCAATGGAAAATAATGATAACACAGCCATTTTAAGGGATGGAAATTATCAGGAGCAATGGCAGGGACAGACCCGGGTAGTATCTATAAAAACAGTAGGTTATACAGGCTGGAAGATCGTAGGTGTCATGCCTCTTGACACAGTATCTTTAAACGCTATTAAGACACGTATTTTGATCGTGTTTATTATTGCACTGGTGTTGTTTATTCTGACCATCATCAACTCCTATATTTCTTCCCGTATTACAGACCCCATTAAGGAACTGGAAAAATCTGTCAATCAGATCGAGGAAGGAAATCTGGAAACAGAAGTTTATACAGGTGGATCCTACGAGATCCAGCATTTGGGAAAATCCATCCAGAACATGGCAAGGCAGATCAAACGTCTTATGGATGATATTGTGGCAGAACATGAGTCCAAGCGAAAAAGCGAGTTTGATACGTTACAGTCCCAGATCAATCCCCATTTCCTCTACAATACACTGGATATCATCGTATGGATGATCGAAAATGAAAAGCAGTCAGAGGCGGTGAAAGCAGTAACGGCGCTGGCACGTTTCTTCCGCATCAGTTTAAGTAAGGGAAAAAGTATTATCCCGGTGCGGGACGAATTGGAGCATGTGCGAAACTACCTGATGATCCAGCATATGCGCTATAAAAATAAATTCTCTTATTCTATTGAGGCAGAGGACGAGGTATTAGGACTTGCCAGTCTGAAGCTTATTTTACAGCCTATGGTGGAAAATGCCATTTATCATGGAATGGAATTTATGGATGGTGACGGCGAGATCAAAATACGGGCATGGAAAGAGAACAACGATCTGTATTTAAGCGTAGAGGACAATGGACTTGGCATGACCGAAGAACAGGTAGAGCGTCTGTTTACAGATACCAGCCATGTCCCTTCCAGGCGGGGTTCCGGCATTGGCGTAAAGAACGTAAATGAGAGGATCCATCTGTATTTTGGAAAAGACTATGGTCTTTCCATAAATTCAGAACCGGATGAAGGAACGACAGTGCTGATGCATCTGCCGGCTGTTTCATATGAAGAAATAGCAAAAGAAGAAGCATTAAAAGAGCAAAATGCAAAGAAGGAGGAGAAACATGCCTAGAAGAGAAAAAATGCTTTTATGCGCAGGGGCTGTGTTTCTGGTCCTTCTGTTTCTGATGTCTTCTACAGATCTGATCATAAAAGAGCGGGCTGTACAGATTGATTCCATTTCTGTGATCTTAAGTGAAGATACAGACGATTATTATCAGAGCTTCAGAAAAGGAATAGAAAAAGCTGCCACAGATCTGCGAAGTGATGTAAGGCTGATCACTCTTTATGACCGTAAAGACCAGGATCAGCAGATCGAGTTAGCTGCCAGAGAGATCCGGGACGGGGCAGGTGCTGTGGTGATCGAACCGGCAGAGGAAAAGGCGGCGGTTATGGCGTTAGAAAGTTTAAATCCAGGATGCCCGGTGATTTTTGTAAGCGCGTCTTCCCCCAGTGATTTTGTGACAGACTCTATTCTCATTGATTATTTTGAAGCCGGAAGAATATTGGGAGAAAAAGCAGCAGAAAAGAACCTTCCAGGTGAAAAAGTGTGTTTGTTTGCCCAGGGAATGGCTTATAACGGCGTACAGGACGCCTACGAAGGGGTCTGCTCTGTTTTAAATGACCAGGGGATCTCTTATGAGTTATATGTAGATAAAGAAGGAAAGGCTTTTCGCAAGGTGATCGAAAATACAGTCTATCCGGGGACCGGTCCGGTAGAAGTGGTGGCTCTGGATGTGCAGTCTTTGGACCGGACAGCTTCTATCTTAAATGAAAGCTCTGTTTACAGGGATCATGTATCTGCCCTTTATGGCATTGGTTCTACTACGGGGATCTTAAATCTCCTGGATCAGGGTATTATTGACGGACTTGTGACCTATGACCAGTTCAGCCAGGGATATTTAAGCATAAAAAAAGCAGTGGAAGCCATTCACGGAAGCAGACAAAAGCAGGAGACTTTATTAGATCCGGTCTATCTGGATCAGCAGGAACTGGCTTCCGGCGCATATGAGAAAATGCTCTATCCAATGGAATAGGGGGTAAAAAGGATGAAGAAAACAAAAGGAACCGGAGTAATGCTTTTTGGTATGTTTGCGATCATCGTAATTAGCGCGGTGTTTATCCTGGCAGGAAACGGAGCAAAAAAAGAGGCGGCGTCCAAGGAAATACGTGTGGGACTTCTTCTTTACAGGGGGGATGATACCTTTATCAGCACCCTGCGTTCTTATATCGAAGAAAAGGCGAAAGAATATGAACGGACAGAGGGGATCAAAGTGACCCTGGATATTTTGGATGCAAAAAGCAACCAGAATACCCAGAACAACCAGGTGGACCGGCTGCTGGAGTTAGGATGCAATGCCTTGTGTGTGAATATCGTAGATCGCTTTGCAGCTTCTGTTGTCATTGATAAAGCCATGGCAGCAGATGTGCCTGTGATCTTTTTTAACAGGGAACCAGTGGAAGAGGATATGAACCGGTGGGAGAAGCTTTATTATGTAGGGGCAGACGCAAAAGAGTCTGCTGTTCTGGAAGGAAAGATCCTGGTAGATGCCTACAGGAAGGATCCTGCAAGCCTGGACCGGAACGGGGATGGAACCGTCAGCTATGTACTTTTAGAAGGGGAAAGCAATCACCAGGACTCCCTGATCCGTACAGAATGGTCTATCCAGACATTAAAAGACGGGGGAGTTCCTCTGGAAAAAATCACAGGCGGCATTGCCAGCTGGGAACGCAGTCAGGCATCTGCCATGATGGAACAGTGGCTTACCGACTATCCGGACCAGATCGAACTGGTCATCTGCAATAATGATGATATGGCCTTAGGCGCGATCGATGCCATTGAGCGGGCGGGGATCCTTCCCGGAACGATCAAATTAGCAGGTATCGATGCAACGCCTCCCGGTGTGGAAGCGCTGAAGGCAGGAAAGCTTTTTGGAACTGTAGAAGCGGATAAAGAAGGCTATGCAAACGCTATTTTCGGGATCGCAGCCTCTTTAAGCCGGGGACTTCCCATTGATGAGAGCATAAAACTGGAAAACGGAAAATATTTCTGGTGCAGCCAGAAAGGACTGACCCAGGCGGATATTGCAGGAACTGACAATAAATGACATAAAAATAATAATTTTTTTCAGCAATAATGTAAAATCAAAGAAATTTCATAATACTCCTTAAAAAATCTTATAGAAAAATGCACAACGCGGATTTATAATGTGCTTGTCGTTAAGGAAAAAACACCAAAAGCGATAAAAAACAAAATCATATGTATAGGGAGGATTACAATTATGAGATTAGTTAAGAAAGTTACAGCAGCAGCTATGGCATCCGCAATGGCACTTTCACTGGCAGCCTGCGGCGGCGGAAGCACCGCTACAACAGCAGCTCCTACTGAAGCAGCTAAGGAAACTGCAGCAGCAAGCGAAGCAGCTACAGAGGCAGCTAAGGAAGCAGCAGAGACTGCAGCAAATGCAGCTGGAACAGCAGATGTTGCTGATAAGAAAGTGGGCATCAGCATTTATAAATTCGATGATAACTTTATGACTCTGTACAGACAGGAACTGCAGCGTTATCTGACTGAAGACTTAGGCTTCAAGGCAGAGAACGTAGTTATCCAGGATGGTAAGGGCGATCAGGCTGAGCAGACCAACCAGATCAATAACTTCATCACCCAGAAGTATGATGTTCTGATCCTGAACCTGGTACAGGCTTCTTCCGCACCGGAGATCACAGATATGTGTAAAGAAGCAGGAATTCCTGTTGTTTACATCAACCGTGAGCCAGATGAGGCAGAAGAGCAGAGATGGGTTGACGAAAAGATCAACGCTACTTATGTAGGCTGTGATGCAAGACAGTCCGGTACCTATCAGGGCGAAGAGATCTTAGAGACAGAGACCAAGGGCGATATCAATGGTGATGGAAAAGTTTCCTACATCATGATCCAGGGCGACCCTGAGAACGTAGATGCCCAGTACAGAACTGAATTCTCCGTTAAGGCATTAACAGACGCTGGCGTAGAAGTAGAAGAACTGTTAAAGCAGCGTGGTGACTGGGATCAGGCTAAGGCTCAGCAGATCGCACAGGATGCTTTAAACCAGTACGGCGACAAGATCGAAGTTATCTTCTGCAACAACGACGCAATGGCACTGGGCGCTTTACAGGCAATCGAAGCAGCTGGACGTAAGGTAAATGAAGATATCTACTTAGTAGGTGTAGATGCTCTGACCGAGGCAGTTCAGAACGTTATCGATGGCAAGCAGACCGGTACTGTATTTAACGATCACTTCTCACAGGCTAAGGCAGCAGCAGACGCAGCTGTTCAGTTCATCAGCGGCGAAGAAGTTGATGCAAAGATCCCTGTAGACTACATCAAGGTTACTAACGCAAACGCACAGGAAATCCTTGACAAGTTAAAATAAGTTACAGTTAACTGACTATTTATCGGGTGTGCGGGTCATTCCGTCACACCCGATTTTTAAGGAAAATATGCTCCCGGAGGGCATAGAAAAAGCGTCACAGGAATTGAAAGGAGTAACGGGATGGCAGAGCAGTACAGACTGGAAATGATAGGAGTCAGTAAAAGCTTCCCTGGCGTAAAGGCACTGGATGGGATAAACTTGAAAGTACGTCCCGGAACTGTCCATGCGCTGATGGGGGAAAACGGCGCCGGAAAATCCACCCTTATGAAATGTCTTTTCGGCATTTATAAGATGGATGAAGGACAGATCATTATTGATGGTGAAAAAACGGAGATAACAAATCCGGATGATGCCCTTCGCAAGGGCCTGGCGATGGTTCATCAGGAACTTCAGCCAATACCGGATCGTTCCATTGCAGAAAATATGTATCTGGGAAGATATCCCATGAAGAGTGTTGGTCCTCTTAAAATGGTGGATCACAAGACCATGAACAGTGAAGCTGAGAAATGGTTAAAAGATGTAAAAATGAATTTTGATCCTAAGGCAAAACTGGGAACATTGTCAATTGGACAGATGCAGTCAGTAGAGATCGCAAAGGCAGTCAGCCAGCACGCGAAGATCGTGATCCTGGATGAGCCTACATCCTCTCTGACTGATAATGAAGTAGAAGCGCTGTTCCGCATTATCAGGGACTTAAAGTCCAGAGGCGTTTCTATGATATATATCAGCCATAAGATGGCTGAGATCCGTCAGATCGCAGACGATATTACTATTATGCGAGATGGTACATATGTAGGATCCTGGGAAGTAAAGGATATTTCCGATGATGAGATCGTAAAACAGATGGTTGGACGTGAGCTGACCAATGTATATCCTCCAAAGGAAGATTACAGAACAGATGAGACGATTCTGAAGGTAGAGCACCTGTGCAGCATTCATGAACGTTCCTTCCAGGATTGTTCCTTTGAGTTAAAGAGAGGCGAGATCCTTGGATTCGGCGGTCTGGTAGGCGCACAGAGAACAGAGATGATGGAAGCAATCTTCGGCATGAGACATATTGCCAGCGGTACAGTAGAAGTCCTTGGCAAGAAGGTTAATATCAAGAAACCGGAAGATGCCATTGATAATTCCATTGGTATGATCACAGAGGATCGTCGTGGAACTGGTATTTTAGGCTGCCTGAGTATCAATGATAACACCGCTATTGCCTCTTATAAGAATTATACAAACAGCGGTGTGATCGATCAGAAGAAAGTAGATGCAGTTGTAAAAGACAGCATCCAGAAGCTGAACATCAAGACTCCTAGTGGAAAGACACTGATCCAGTCTCTTTCCGGTGGTAATCAGCAGAAGGTTATCATCGCCCGCTGGCTGGCAAACAACCCGGATATCCTGATCATGGATGAGCCTACAAGAGGTATTGACGTAGGTGCCAAGTATGAGATCTATCAGATCATGATCGACCTGGTAAAACAGGGCAAGTCCATTATCATGATCTCTTCTGAAATGCCGGAGCTGATCGGTATGTCCAACCGTATCATTGTAATGTGTAACGGACATATCACCGGCGAAGTAGAAGGGGAAGAAGCAACCCAGGAGAGAATTATGTCCTTTGCGACACAGTTTGATCTTCAGGGAAAATCAACCACAGAGTCCAAGTAGGAGGATTAAGCCATGACAGCGAAAAAATTTAATTTAAAGGATTTCCTTATTAATAACGGAATTATAGTCGTTCTGGTGTTATTAGCTATTTACACCGGTATCATGCAGCCGACATTCGTATCCGGCTCCAACTTAAAAAATATTGCACTTAACGTAGCACCACGTTTCATCATCGCCTGCGGCGTATCCGGGTGTCTGATCACCAAAGGTACTGACCTTTCTGCAGGACGTATGGTAGGTTTATCTGCCTGCCTGGCAGGTACATTGCTTCAGAAAGCTGATTACAGCGGCAAGTTTTTCCCTAATATGCCATTTTATGGTGTATGGTGGGTAGCAGCTGTACTGCTTATCTGTGTAGCTGTATGTGCTATCTTTGGTGCTATCAACGGTATCGTAGTTTCTTATCTGCAGGTTCCTGCATTCATCGGAACCTTAGGTATGCAGCTGATCGTATACGGTGTCTGCCTGGTGTATACCAACGCAACTCCTATTGGTGGTTATCGTGCTGCTTACACAGAGGTTGCAAAAGGACAGTTATTTGGTTTTATCCCTTATCTGTTCCTGATCGCTTTAGCAGTTGGTATTGTAATGTGGTTTGTATATAACAAGATGCCTCACGGCAAATATATGTACGCTATCGGTGGAAATGAGCAGGCAGCAGAAGTTTCCGGCGTAAATACAAAGAAAACCAAGATCATCATCTATATCACAGCAGCAGCATGCTACGCACTGGGCGGTTTCTTGGTAGGCGCTAAATCCGGTGGTTCCTCTGTAAATATGGGTTACGGCTGGGAGCTGGAAGCAATCGCAGCCTGCACCATCGGCGGTGTATCTGTAAACGGTGGTATCGGACGTATCTCCGGTGTTCTCATCGGTGTCCTTGTATTCGAGATCTTAAAGACCTGCTTACAGTACCTTGGTGTTGATACAAACTACCAGTACATTGCACAGGGTATCGTTATCGTAGTTGCGATCGCACTGGATATCAGAAAGTACATTGCTAAGAAGTAATTACTGACTCATAATATTCTAAAGCATAAAATATTTTTGGCTGGGCGCCAGATCTGTGATTGACCGGATCTGGTGCCCATATTTTTCTGTCATGTATGGAAAAATGCTGCCGGTGACAGGTTCTGTGAGCTGGCACTTGCATTTTTTGAAAGTAAGGCTACCGCAATTCCACTGGCTTTAGACGGTGGGTTAAGGTAGCTAAAAGTGGAAAATTGTTATATACTTGTGGCATGGGAACAAGGAACATGCAGGTTATCCGAAATTTAAGAGCAAATACGATAATCATAAGTCATATACAACAAATTTTACGAATGGCAATATAAAAACCCCCTTTTATTCGTTTTTTCGCTGCTTCGCTTGCCGCCCAGCGGCGTTCTGCGCTGTATGGGGCGGTCGGCCAAAAGGAGAACCGCCCCTTGCGAATTTCAAACTCCATGCAGCCCGTGCCCGGGTCTGCGTGTGTCAAGAGCCGGCGTTGAAGCAAATACAGCAGTTAAGGACGCAGGGAAAGCTGAAAGAAAGCCAGTAGCACAAAAGAGAGCAATGACAGGAAAAGAGAAGAAAACGTCAATCCATGAACGCTTGGAAATCAATAAGAAAATTATCCAGGGAAAGCAGGGACAAGATAAGATGGAGAGAGGGGCTGATTTGGGTGTAAGGACAGTGTAGAATAAGCAGAATGAGTCGGAGGTCATGGATAACACTGTGGCTTCCAATTTTTTGTTTGACGTTAAAAATTTTTATATGACAAACTTTTTTCAGGAAGGTAATTCAGAGAACCTGACAGAAGATTAGAAAGAAGTTTTAAGGATAT
>ENA-UOOA01006440-UOOA01006440.1-human-gut-metagenome-genome-assembly--contig:-P61old-NODE-6440-length-11327-cov-6.289567_pt1 | contig 11327 bp, 9 predicted proteins | sample MGYA00242467_ERZ724014 | MGnify/ENA metagenome assembly ERZ724014
GCAGGATGCTCTCGTATTTCAGCAGCCGGGCCTGGCTGCCCTCATGCTCGTTGACGAGAGCCGCCGCCTGCAGCGGGGCCGGGTAAAGCAGCACCGCATAACCCAGCGGCGCGAACACGGCCCGCACCTCCGGGAGATGATCCTGCACATAGAGATATTTTGCCCGCTGGTCTTCCACCCCGCCCAGCAAAAAGCAGTGGTTGAGGAGATAGTTTGCGGTTTCTTCCAACATTTTATTCGGTTCGGCCATCGTTTCCGTCCTCCCTGCGGGGTGTCAATACAAATTCTTCAAAGCGGAAGCCGCCCCGCTCCACCCACTCGCCCGTGAGGGTGATGTCATAGTCCCGCCGGGGCGATTGGGAATAGGTGTGCAGGCCGATGACCCGGGCAAAATCGTCCGGGTACTCGGCGGCCAGCGTGGACGCCGTGACCCGCGGCCGGGCGGCCAGCGCCTGCCGGGCCAGCAGCTCCACGTTTTCCTCTGTGACTGCCATCCGGGCGTAATCCAGCAGGAGCTTCTGCTCCTTTTTGAGCTGTTCCGGGTCCAGCACAGCCTGCTGCACCGGGGCCAGCGGGGCCTCGCCGCGGGGAGCCGCCGGCGGGTAGAGAGGCTTTGCGCCAAACACCTGCACCGGGTAGAGGTGGAGCCGCTTTGCCACCGGGCCGTCGTCGGGCTCAAAGAGCTGATCCGGCGTCTTGATCTCCTCGGCATAGCGGCGGAGCAGCGCCGTGACGCTGCCCTGGGCCGAGCGGTCGCTCAGCAGCAGGAACTGCGCCCGCTGCACCGCCCGCTTGCGGTAGCGGATGTGGCTGTCGTCGATCTGGCGGATAAGGCCGCTCATCTCTTCCAGTGCATCCCGCTGCTTCTGGATGAGGGCCCGCACCCGGGGCGCGGCCTCCCCGGGCGCGCAGCGCTCCACCCGGGCATAATCCAGCGCCAGCTGGGGCAGGTACTTGTTCTCGCACTCGTCCAGCCCCTCTTCGAGGTAGGCCCGGTAATTGAAGAGGTTATCACTGGTCTTGAAGCGGTGGTACGCCGCCGCCACCACCTTTTCCTCATACTGGTCAAACAGCTCCAGCACTTCCTGCGGGGTGCGGTTGCGGGTCAGGCGGTCGATGTAATGCCCGATGGACGCGTTGAGGGCCCGCAGGGATCTGTTCAGCGCTTCCAGGTCGGACGCCACCTCGTGCAGGACATTCTCATAGGGGCTTTTTTCCTCCCCGATGCCCCGCAGCAGCTGCCAGGCTTTGTAAAGCTTGCCCGTGTAGGTGACGACGCGGGGGTTCAGGATCTCTTCCAATGCTTCCAGCAGCGGCGTCACCTCGGGCACAAAGGCGAGGGTGGGCTCTTCCTCATAGCTGCCGGGCTGCTCTTCCAGCCAGCCGGTGCGGCGGAGGCGGAGCAGAAAGCCCAGCGCCAGCAGATGGGGGTCCCGGGTGGGCTGCTCGTCCTCATCCCCCGCCCCATCGGCATCCAGCGCCAGCGGCTTTGCCAGCGCGGCGAAGTAATCCTCTGCCCGGGAGACTGCTTCCGCCCGGGAAAGGCTGTAATCCGCCGTGTGGCGGCACTCCTCCCACAGCAAAAGCAGCAGCTCCGCATAATAAGCCCGGTTGGGCCCCGCCAGCGGGCGGAAAAGCTTGGGGCTGACCAGTTCAAACAGCTGCATCAGAAGCTTCCTTTCTTTCGATAAAATCCAATTTTTATTGTACCACATTTGCCGGTTATTTGCCACTATAGCATCCTCGCCCTCTCCGTCACCTGCGGTGACACCTCTCCCAAAGGGAGAGGCAAGACGCAGAGCGTAGGTCCTTGGCTCTCCCCTTGGGAGAGCTGGCGCATCAGCGCCTGAGAGGGCGAATAACGACAAAAAGCCCCGGGAGCACGGGGGTTCCGCACTTCCGAGGCTTTCTCATGACTTTAGCTCGCCAAATTATAGCAGAATGCAACTGCCATATAAGTCTTTCCGTTAATAGTTTTGGCCGCTACGCCAAAACGAGTTATTGCATCTATCAGCTCCTGCTCTTCATCACTCTCAGCTTCCACAATATCTAATGCCACTTGCTCCGCATTGTCCATTGTTACTTCAATCGGCGTCAACATTGCATCTTCATCCAGAAGCGCATAATCATCTTCATTGTAGGTGTAAAGCTCATCAGTTACAATCGCAACCATTCCTACCGTAACAATTCCATTTACACTGTTCAATTCAGCATTTACCTGAATAGCATATTTTGCCGCAATCAAACCGTTATTTTGAATATATCCCAACGCGTCCAAGCTTTTCTTTCTCATTCCGAGGTCATTTGTTAAGACCACATATTCCTCACCACGCGATTGGTTTACATTGTCAACAACGAGTTTTTCTATCTGTTCTCCAACCGTTACCGTTCTACTCGCACTGGCAACCGTGCTACTACTATCGCTATTTCCACCACAAGCTGCCATCATAATCGCTAGTATAGTAAGCACCAGTGAAAACGCAAATGCTTTCGCTTTCGATTTCATAAATGCGCCTCCTTTATCTTTCCAAGTAATACCCAAAATTCTTCCTACTGCCATTCTATCTTTTCAATGTTTTTTGTCAATTGATGAAAAAGCCAAAGTTTTTATTATTTTTTCGGTGGAAGAGCCGACTTCGTACGCATAAAAAAGCACGGGCCAACCGAACAGCTGTTGCTGCTCTGCTGGCCCGCGAGGCGCTCCCCTATTTCCAGAGCGGTGCTTTGCAACGCGCCGCGGCTCTGGCAATCTTCCGGGGCCTGTGCCGGGGCGTAAACGAGTACGCGCGGGCAAACCCCTCAAAATTAAGTTGATTTTAGCACACACTGCGCAAAGTGTCAATAAAATTGCTGCATTTTGACATTCTTTTTTGGGAAAAATCGCCCCAAGAATTTCCGCAAATTACACAATTCTACCACGATTGTATGCTATGCTATGTTCAGAAACCAGAAGAAAGAAGCTCTCTGTGCACCGGCCCTATTTCCCGCCAGCCAGGAACCGCTTCTCTGTCCGCTGGACCTGCGTCGCAGGCATCCGGTCTGGCGGCCGACGGCACTCTGGCTGCTCCCCAGCTTTCCCGGAACGCTCCCCTCCGGGCGGCTCTCCCTCCACAAAAACTTTGCAGGCTAAACTGAAAAGCCCCCGGAACACGGTGTTCCGGGGGCTTTAAGTTTTGTGTTTAATAGCCGCGCACCGAGAAGCCGCGCTCCCAGGGGTCAGGGGCAATGTCTTTCTGGCGGATGGCGGTGATCTGGATATAATCGCTGCGCTGGATAAGGGCAAACAGTTTCAGGAATTTGACGGGGTCGCCCTGGACTTCCAGCGTGACGGAGCCGTCGTCCTCGTTTTCCACCCAGCCGGTCAGCTCCAGGCTCTGGGCCGCATACCGGGCCCGGTAACGGAAGCCCACGCCCTGCACCTGGCCCTCGATGGAATAGCGCCGCCGCACCGTGCCCTCGGGCAGAGCGGGCGGCTCCCCTTTTTTGTCTTTCAAAAATTCAAACATTGTCAACCTCCTGCTGTTGCCGCGTCTCACCGCAGGGCCCGGCAGTTTTCCAATACGCGCAAGCCTGCCCGGCCTGCCAAGGGCTCCCCTAATAGGGAGCTGGCAATGCGAAGCATTGACTGAAGGGTTTTACAGCTCCTGATATGCCGTCATCAAGGCGGGGATGAACTGCTTTTTGCGGCTGACCACGCCGGGCAGGGTCCAGCTGCCGTCGGCGGCGGGCTCGATCTCAAAGCCGCTGCGGAGCATCTCGTCGGCATGGCGGCCCGCGCAGATGACCACGCTCTCCTCCTTGGGCACGTCGGTCAGCAGCATGTAGAGGTCTTCCACATTCTGCTTGTTGCGGGCCTCTTCGAGGTAGGGCTGGAGCAGTTTCTGGGCCGCCTGGAGGTTCTTACGGGTCATGTAGCTGCCCTGTGCCACGCCAAAGCGGACATCGCCGCACATGAACACCTTGAAATCCTGCAGGAAGACTTCCTCCGCGGTCTTGCCGGCCAGATTCTCGCCTGCCTCAAACATCTCAAGGGCAAACTCGTCGATGTCCACACCCGCGATCTTGGCCAGCCGCTTGGCGGCGGCCTCATCAATGGGGGTGCAGGTGGGGCTGCGGAACACCAGCGTGTCCGAGAGGATAGCTGCCAGCAGCAGGCCTGCGATCTTGGGCTCGATCTCCACGCCGTTTTCATCGTACATCTGGGTGATGATGGTGGCGGTGCAGCCCACCGGCTGGTTGCGGAAGTAAACCGGGCCGTCCGTTTCCAGGCTGCCGATGCGGTGATGGTCGATGATCTCCAGAATTTCGGCCTGGTCAAAGCCCTCCACGGCCTGAGTGGCCTCGTTGTGGTCCACCAGAATAATGCGGCGCTTGCGCAGATTGATGATGTTGCGGCGGCTGATCATACCGCAGTACCGGCCGTCCTCGTCCAGAATGGGGAAATAGCGGTGGCGCACCTTTGCCATGACGCGGGTGACGTCCGACACCGGGGTGACGAGGGTGAATTTGACGATATCGTCTCTTGTCATGTAATAGGAGATGGGCGCGCACTGGCTCATCAGCTTACCGGCGGCGTAGCTGTCGCAGGCAACGGACATGATGGCCACGCCCGTTTCCTCGGCGATGCGCTGGATGGTACGGCCCACCTTGGCCCCGTTGCAGATGATGAGGAGCGAGGCCTCTTTCTCAATGGCGCAGAGCTGGCTCTCGTAGCGGTTGGTCAGGATCACGATGTCGCCTTTTTCCACGGCGCTTTCCAGCATTTCCGGGGTGGCGGTGCCGATCTTGATATGTCCCGTGGTGCAGACGGCGTTTTCGTCGCCCACCACCATGGTGCCGCCCAGCGTCTCCAGAATATTCTTATAGCTCGTGCGGCTCTTGGCCAGCACCTCGGTATCGAACACGTCCATGTTGGCGGTGGCGATATCCTTGACCGTGATGAGGCCCAGCAGCTCGTTGCCGGCGTCCGTGATGGGCAGGGTGTCGATCTGCTTGTCGCGCATGATCTCCCAGGCCTTGCGCAGGCTGGTGCTGCCGTTGATGCCGGGCATCTCACGGAAATCCACGTCCCGGATCTTGGGGTTGACATCGGTACACATCCGGGGCGGTGTGACCCCGAACTTTTTGAGCACAAATTCCGTCTCCTGGTTCATGCGGCCCGCGCGGCGCGGCTCGCAGACCAGAGAGCTGGTTTTATTCTTGAGCTCCGCATAGGCAATGGCAGAGCAGATGGAGTCGGTATCCGGGTTGCGATGCCCGATGACCACGACTTTGTGGGCTGCTTTTGGCATGGTTGTTCTTTCCCCCTTGTGGGTTGTTTCAATTTCCTTCTTCGCTTCGTGTGTGCTTGCTTTGCGCGGCCGCTCCTGCACAGCGGCTGCCGGGGAGCCGACAGGCGCTCCCTCTGCATCCCATTTTAACACAAGTGCGGGCGGGGGTAAACCGCATGGAGCGGGAGTTTTCCTTAAAATTTTGCGAGAAACTTGTATACATCTATTGTTTTTTGGAAGAGGGCGCTGTATGATTAAGTTACGATTGATACTTTACCATGCTAGCCCTCTCCGTCATCGCTGGCGCGATGCCACCTCTCCCAAAGTGAGAGGCCTTGGCAATCCCCGTAAGCGACAAAAGGAGGATGCCTGTCGAGCGAAGCGAGACTGAGAGGGCACATAGGAGGAACCATGACGTCCACAAAATTCAATTCCCAACCGCTGTTTCCCCGCAGGCAACTGACGGCCCTGCTGCTGCCCCTCATCGCCGAGCAGGCACTCAGTGTGACCATTGGCCTGGCCGACACCCTGATGGTCTCCTCCGTCGGCGAGGCGGCTGTCTCGGGCGTAAGCCTCGTTGACACGTTCAACACCCTGATGATCCAGATCATGAGCGCGCTGGCCACCGGCGGCGCGGTGGTCGCCAGCCAGTACATCGGCCACCGGGAAGAGAAAAACGCCCGGGCCTCCGCCGCGCAGATTCTGTTCATCCTCTCGGTGTTCAGCCTGGCCGTAGCCGCCGTGGTCGTGGTGGGGCGGCACGCCATCCTGCGGGGCATCTTCGGCTCCATCGACGCCGACGTCATGCGCTACGCCGAGACCTATTTCCTGCTCTCAGCCCTGAGCTACCCGTTCATTGGCCTGTACAACGCCGGTACGGCACTGTTCCGGGCGCAGGGCAACAGCAAGGTGAGCATGATGTCCAGCCTGGTGATGAACGTTGTCAACATCGGCGGCAACGCCATCCTCATCTTTGGCTTCGGGATGGGCGTGCTGGGCGCGGCCCTCGCCAGCCTGATCTCCCGCGCCATTGCCTGCATCGCGGTGCTTTTCCTGCTGCAAAAGCCCGGCTGTATGCTCCGCATAGAGGGTCTTGCCGCTCTCCGGCCCAACGGCAGGCTCATCCAGCGCATCCTGCGGGTGGGCATCCCGGCCGGCATTGAGAACGGCATGTTCCAGATCGGCAAGCTGTCGGTGGCCAGCCTGACCAGCACCCTGGGTACCGCCGCCATTGCCGCAAACGCCGTGGCCAACACCACCTCCACGTTCCTCAACATCCCGGCCAGCGCCGTGGGCCTTGCGGTCCTGACCGTGGTGGGCCAGTGCCTGGGCGCAGGCGAGAAAGAGCAGGCTGTCTGGTACGCCCGCCGCCTGCTGCTGCTGGCTTATGCGGGTGCCTGGATCATGAACCTGTCCGCGTTCTTCTTTGCGGACAAGCTGGCGCTGACCCTCTTCCATCTCTCGCCGGAAGCGCAGGCCATGGCCCTGCAGGTGATGCAGTGGTTCAACATCTTCTCGATCTTCTTCTGGCCCTCCAGCTTTACCCTGTCCAACATCTTCCGCGCGGCAGGCGACGCCTCGTTTACCATGTCGGTCAGCATCGTGTCCATGTGGGTGTTCCGGGTGGGGTTCTGCTACCTGATGGTGCTCTGCTTCCACGGCCAGCTGCTCAGCATCTGGATGGGCATGTTCCTGGACTGGGTGTTCCGCTCCGTCTGCTTTATGGTCCGCTTTGTGCGGGGCAAGTGGCTGGAACAGCACGTGATTTAAAGTTTCACATTTTTCGATGCAAGATTTTGCCCCTCTGTCTCGTATGAGAAGACAGAGGGGCTTTTTCGTCAGCCTTGCACAAAATCTGGAGCACTATTTTAGGAGTGTTGTCCAGTTTTCGTCTTGTATTTTTCATAATTGGGGCGTATAATTTTTTGCCGTTGAAAGGTATTTCAACCACCCCGCACAAAGGAAGTGTGTTTTGATGCGCAACTGGTTTTCCCGCCATCCCGTCTGGTTCATGGCGTTTTACATGGTCTTTTATCTCACCGTCTTCCACTGGCTGGAAGTCCATGTCACGGTGCCGGACATCTGGGTCCATTGCCGCCTGGACGATTTCATCCCGTTCTGCAAATACGCCATCGTGCCGTATCTGGCCTGGTTCGGCTGGATCCCGTTCACTTTGTTCTATCTGCTCTGGAAAGCGCCCCGTGCAGACTTCTGGCGGCTCTGCCTGCCGCTGTTCGCCGGCATGACCTTTGCACTGGCCTGCTATATCGTCCTGCCCACGGGGCTCTACCTGCGGCCCGGCCAGGTGTATGGCAATGATATTTTCGCGCAGGCCGTGCGGCTGCTCTACGCAACAGATACGCCCACCAGCGTCTGCCCCTCCATCCATGTCTTTAACTCGGTGACGCTGATGCTGGCCTACTACCGCAGCCGCATCTTCGATGCCCCGCAGCGCCGCTGGATGCGCCCGGCGGCGGCCGTGCTCTGCGTGTCCATCGTGCTGGCCACCGTGCTGCTCAAGCAGCACAGCTGCATTGACGTGATGATGGGCATTCTGCTGGCCCTTGTCCTCGACTCGGCCATGACCCTCCGGGACAACGACACCAGCCGCGTGCCGCAGCGCCTGTAATTTTTTCGATCTGCCTGATCTATCCAAAAACGCCCGCTCCCGCAAGGGAACAGGCGTTTTTTGTTAGAATAAATTTTCCGGCAGGCAGATATCTTCTTTGGGCACATTCTCCCAGCTGAAATCTGTAATCAGGCTCTCCGGTGTGCGGGGAGCAGGCTCGGGCTGCAGGCCATACACATAGGCCAGCCTGCCCACGATCTCCTCCGCCGTGTACTTGGCACGGAGGTTTTCCAGGCTCTGGTCGCCATCCCGCTTGGAGAGGCGGCGGCCATCCGGGGCCAGCAGCAGCGGGCAGTGGGCAAAGTGCGGGGCTTCCAGCCCCAGCAGCCGGTACAGATAGAGCTGCCGGGCCGTGGAGGAGAGCAGGTCGGCTCCCCGCACCACCTCGGTAACGCCCATCCGGGCGTCGTCCACCACCACGGCCAGCTGGTAAGCAAACACGCCGTCGGCGCGGCGGAGGTAGAAATCCCCGCAGTCCCGCAGGAGGTTCTCGGTGTGGGGGCCCATGCAGCCATCCACAAAGCGGACATTCTCGTCCGGCACCCTGACCCGGTAAGCCGGGGCTTTGTGCTTCCGCTTCTCCGCGATCTCCTCCGGCGTCAGGTCCCGGCAGGTGCCGGGATAGATGACGTTGCCGTCCGAGGTATGGGGCGCGCTGGCGGCATGGAGCTGGGAGCGGGAGCAGAAGCACGGATACACCAGCCCCTGTGCGGCCAACTTCGCGTAGGCCTCCTCATAGACGGGGGCGCACTCGCTCTGGTAATAGGGGCCGTGGGGCCCGCCGTGGCTGCCGCCCTCGTCCCAGACAAGGCCCAGCCAGCTCAGGTCTTCTTCCAGCTGGTCGGCATATTTGCGGGGGCAGCGCTCGGCGTCCAGATCCTCAATGCGGAGGACGATCTTTCCGCCCTGATGCTTCGCACTCAGCCAGGCCAGCAGGCTGCAGGCCAGGTTGCCCAAGTGGAGCCGCCCGCTGGGGCTGGGGGCAAACCGCCCGACCGTGCCGCTCACAGGCCCAGCTTCCACGCCCCGTCTTTCGGCTGGAAGATGGGGGTGTTATAGTAGGCGGCCACGGCCTTTGCCATGTACTCGGCATCGGCGCAGCTGGCGGTCTCCATGGCGGAGTGCATGGCCAGCTGGCCCAGGCCGATGTCCACCATGGGCATCAAAATCTGATGGCCCAGCAGGTTGCCCAGCGTGGAGCCGCCCGGCACATCGGCGCGGTTGGCAAAGGTCTGGACGGGGACGCCTGCCTTTTTGCAGATGGCGCTGAACGCTGCCCCGGTAAAGCCGCTGGTGGTGTACTTCTGGCTGGCATTGGTCTTGAGCAGGATGCCGCCGCCCATGACGACGGGGTTGGCGGGGTCGCTCTTCTCGGGGTGGTTGGGGTGGGTGGCGTGGCCGTTATCGGCACTCAGCAGCAGGGTGTTGGTGCGGGCGCGGATGCTCTGCTCTTTCGTCACGCCCAGGCTCTCCTCCACGCGGGAGAGCACGTCTGCAAACAGGGTGCCGCAGGCCCCCTGACGGCTGGAGGAACCGACTTCCTCGTTATCAAACATGACCCAGACATCGCCGCGGCCCTCTTCCTCGCCGCGGCCCTGCAAAAAGCCCCACAGAGTGGTGTAGGCGCACTCCAGGTCATCGATGCGGCCAGACATGAAATACTCGCCGTTCAGGCCCAGACGCTCGGCTTTCTCCCGGGTGCAGAGGACGATGTCGGCGTCCACGATCTCTTCGGGCTTGACACCGGCTTCCCGCGCCAGCACAGCCCGCAGGCTGCCGCCTGCCGCGCCGAAGATGGGCTGCAGATCGACCTGCGGGTTATACTTCATGCCGTTGTTCAGGTCGCGGTTGAAGTGGATGCAGAGGTTGGGGATGCAGGCCACGGCGCGGTCCGGGTGGACCAGACGGCTCTCAATGCCGCTTTCCGTCTCCACCAGCACGCGGCCGGCCACGCTCAGGGGGCGGTCCAGCCAGGAGGGCATGATCATGCCGCCGTAACCCTCGGTCTCCGCCTTGGCAAACACTTTATCCTCGGCGCAGTCCAGTTTCTTGACCCGCCAGGTGGGCGAATCGCTGTGGCTGGCCGCCGCGTGCCAGCCGGTCAGCGGGCCCTTGGGCATCCGCCATGCCATGATGGCAGAGCCGTTGCGGGTGGTATAATATTTACCTCCCGGAGCCAGCTGCCAGGCAGCACTCTCAGGGCAGTTCTGGTAGCCGTTCTCTTCAAGGATGGCTGCCGCCGCCGCGGTGGAGTGGAACGCGCTGACGCCGGCGTTCAGAAAGTCAAACAGGCCGTCGATGGAAAATTCGTGGTTCATACGATGCTCCTTGGTTTTATATCCGTTGGATTTTTGTTGGATTCACGTTCGGTGCCTATTATAACTGCTTCTGCTTTAAAGGTCAATCGCAGTTGAAATTCGTCCCACGAGCGCCGATTGACAACCGCCGGGGAGAACAGTATACTAGAAGTAAGACCCAAAATGCTCCCCCGGCGGCGCGCCGGGCATTGATAAAAGGAGGAATCCGCCATGATCCAAAAACGGTTCGTTTCGCTGCTGCTCTGCGCGGCACTGGCCCTCTGCCTGCTGGCTGGCTGCGACACCGCCGCCAGCGGCAGCACCGGCTCCGCTTCCGCCCCGGCCAACAGCTCGGCCAGCGCGTCCAGCGAGAACATCCCCAGCACCACCAACGAGGCCAACACCTCCGGCCTGCGCCCGAATTTTGATGAGAACTCGCTGTTCAGCATCACGGGCACGTCCGATGCCTTTGAGCCCTGCCTGGGCTGGGGCCCCGGCGTTTCCGGCTGTTCCCTGAAATCCGTGCTGGCGGCGGCTTCCCTGCTCCAGTGGGCCGAGCAGACCAACCTGACCAGCCGCACCACCGACGCCATTGAAGACGCGTTCAGCCAATGGTACGACGCGCTGGACTCCATGGACCAGGAGAGTTTTGCCGAGGCCTGGCCTCTCATCAAGGACGACGCCAACGCCCTGCTGACCGATAAGGACAGCCTTTCCGGCCGCATCGAGGATGCCGGCCTGGACCCCGCCGACCTGCCCGGCTGCTCCGAAAAGAACTGGGACGCTTTGCAGGACGTCATTGACCGCCTGACCCCCGAGGCAAAGGGCGAATTTTGAGCAAGACAGCAAAAGAGGCATCGTGCACTGCACGATGCCTCTTTTTTGCTTTTTTGCCGTTTTAGACTTTTTTCAGCGTATACTTCCGGCTGCCCATGCCGATCTTCTCCGCCTGCTCCAGAGTGGCTTTCCACTCGATGTTCGGGTTGGAATCCTTGAAGTTGTCGTGGTAGCACTTCCAGTCGGACTTGGCCAGGTTCTGGCCCAGCTGGCTGTTGGGCAGGGGGGCTGCTGCCAGGCAGGCGTCCCCGCAGGCCTGATCCAAAGCCACCGGGTCAATGGAGGCAATCATGC
>ENA-UOOA01006443-UOOA01006443.1-human-gut-metagenome-genome-assembly--contig:-P61old-NODE-6443-length-11309-cov-25.297939_pt1 | contig 11309 bp, 10 predicted proteins | sample MGYA00242467_ERZ724014 | MGnify/ENA metagenome assembly ERZ724014
TGTCGGTCTGTTTGCTGGTACATGAAGAAAAAGGCTTGATTTCAAACACTTTCTGACACATAAAACGGGAGTACAGCTTTTCGGTTCATCCGATTGGCTGTACTCCCGCTTTTTTCTTTTTGCAAAATGAAGATATTTGTAAATTGGAAAAATAACTGCTATAATTATAAAATATAAGGATATGGTTGTTTGCGTCAGGATTAGAGAAAAATGTTTGCTATGAGAGGAATCGCTTTATGGAAAAAGCAGATAATGAGATGTATGCCTTGGTAGACGAGGAATTTCTGGCGAAATTCTCCAATCAACATTTGAACTATATGAAGAAACTTTACTACTCATTCTATGCTGGCTATTGCAAAAGAATCAAACGAAAGCCATTAACTTCTGAGGATTTTTTTAAGAATATGCACCTCAGAAGATTTCAACTATACCAACTTTGTTGCCCTTATTGTGGGACAGTTTCCTTATGCATTCACGATAAGAAAGAATCTAAGACTGCTGGATATAATTTTTGCCATTCTTGTGGCCGAACATCTACGCTAAAAAATATACAAAAGCATCTGGCTCGCTTTGTTCGTATTAAACGAATGAATCGTATTAGTATTCAGGCAGTTGCGGAACATCGACCTGAAACAGAGAAGTGGCTATTGGCGTATGACTGCTATCAAATCGAAATAATTGAACTGGCATCTATTATCGAGGTTCTATTTAGGGATTATTTTGAGGCCTTACTCTTCATAAGTTGTGAATCTAAAAAAGATAGCTTCTTGGAAAAAATTGTTCGCAAGTATACTGGGAACGACTTTATGAATATTGAAAAAACAAATGATATCTACAAAAAGGCATTTGGAATTGAAATACGAAAGAATTTGAACGCTGAAACTTGGGATGATTTACTGGATATTGTGAACCTTCGGAACATGATAGTACATAATAACGGACAAGTAGACAAGCGCTTTGAGTCCACATCTACGTTCAGAAGATGGAAAGATCGAGTAGACATCCCGCTCATTAAAATAGAAGATGAAGATATTGCTAAACTGCTTTCAAGTGTTATTGATGCTGTTACAATCATTTCAAATCTATATCTAAAAGAATACTATCAAAGACGAAACCGAGTGATAGCAAACTACTACTTTAACAAAGAAAATGCATATGATTTTTTTGCGGACACGGAATGATTAAGAAACCGGAGGGTATTATCCCTCCGGTTTGTGTTTTAAGTGTAGTCATCCAACTATCAATCTCCACACCGTCAGCGGCACATACCACACCGCCACGATCAGCCGCCAGACCAGAACGAAACCGCCGATGATCCCGGCCAGAATAAAGTTCAGCGCGAACAAGGCGATCCCACTGCCCAGGGAGCCGCCGCCTGGTATGATCCAGAGGCGCAGCCGCCAGATGCCGAACGGCAGCCCGCAGAGTATCCATAACCATAGGTAGTCCAGCTCACCGGTTTTCACGCAAGCGGACCGGAAGATGCAGTACAGCAGCGCGGCGGCCGCCACGGGCAGGATCGTCTTGCAAAAGAAATCCTTTATTGCTTCGCCTCTCGTCATAGGCTCGCCTCCTTTGATATGTCTATATCGTTATTATATTTGATGTTCTGACAAAAGCCCAGGATAAAACGCAGAAAACGGATTTATTCCAGCTCCACATTCTTTTTCCGCTCCTGCTCCGGCTGCGGCGGGGAAAGAAAATCCTCCACATTCTGACGCATGGCAGCATAGTCCTGTTCTTTCCGCTGGGCTTTCTGCAATTCAGCTTTTAGAATGGCTTTTCTTGCGTTGAGCTCGTCTATTTCGGCCTGCATCCGCTCTGTGGCAGGCAGCGGAACCGCACCCAGCCGCTTGCACTCCCTGGCGGCGGCTTCAAAAAGGATGATCTCGCTCTCATGCCCTCGCAGAAACTTTTCCTTATCCCTGGACGCCTTATAGCGGTCATAGATTGGCTTGAGCTGGCGGTAGGCGGCGACGTGCTTCATCTTCAAGGCCAGCTCGTCGATTTTAGCCCCGGTATCCCGAAGGTCCGCTTTCAGCCGGGCAGCGGAGGCGGATGCCACCTCGCACCGATCCAACAATTCTTCATAACTGCCGATACCATGCTCCGTCAAAAAGTTGGAGGTATCCGCGATCCGTTTCAGATTTTCGATGGTCGCCCAGCGGCGATAGCCTGCACTCTGCTGCGCCTTGATGTTGTTCTGGATATCAATGAGCAGACTGATCTTTCCATTCTGCTGTTTCGGTTGGCGGGAAGGTCTGGCGCGTCCGGCAATCCGAGTGGCAAGGGCTTCTTCGGTGTAGTCCACACCCAGGGTTTTCAGACGGGTGAACCGTTCCTGATCCGGCGCTCTGGCTGAGATATACTTGCCCCGCTTGATCTCATAACCTTCTCTCTGCAGGCGGCGAAGCAGTTCTTCCAGGTTGGAACAGGCTGGCAGGAGTCGGTCAATGGCAGCTTTCAACTTTGCCTTATAGCTGGTGCCGTTCTGTGCAGCCTGATGTTCAATATAGCTCTTGCCCTTGTCTTGTCCTGGGATGATGACGGACAGACCGTGTTCCTTGCAAAGCCGGTCGGAGGTACGGCGGATATCGTGATAGCTTTGCTTGTTGGAATGATAGTGCTTGTGATCCGCAAAGCTGACTGCATTGAAAATCAAGTGGTTATGAACATGATCTTTGTCTATGTGGGTGGTAAGTACAAATTCATACTTGCCGCCCAGGATCTCCCTTGCCAGCTCCATGCCGATCTCATGGGCCTGTTCCGGCGTGACCTCCCCAGGCTGAAAGGCTTGGATCAGGTGGCGGCCCAGGTTCGTTCCCTTGTCGATGGCGTGGCGGCGGGTCCATGCAAATTCAATGTCGGCGGTTTCCGCGGTGCAGCCAAAGGAGGACACCAGCAGCTTCCCATCCGTCTTGTCTGGATTGCAGATATAGTCAATGGCCGCTTTCAGCGTTGACTTAATAGGATGCGTCTTTGTAACTGCCATATCTGCTCCAATCTCTCCCGTATCTCCTCCATATCGGCCTGATAAGCAGGGCCGCCAGCGTTCACCCTCTTGGCGATCTGGTTGATGTTCCGGCCGATGGAGCCCAAGGCCTTTGTCATCTCCCTGATGTCGGTGGTGTCCACCTGGATGATGTATCCGTCAATCGCCATCTTCCGCAGGTATGCCCCATATCGCTTTGTGGGGAGCTGGCTCATCTTCTCGTCGATGAGCCGTTTTTCCTCCTCCGTTATCCAGAACTTCATCTGGATGTTCCGTTTCCGATTTGCCATTCCGCTTCGCCTCCGTTTCTCATAAGGGTCTGGGACTATCCCAGCAAGCAATTTTTGTGTTTAGGGGCAGGGGTCCCCCTAAACCGAAAATCCGCCAGTGGGTACTCGCTGGCTGTGCTTGCTACCGTAACCCTACCCTCGTATTTTCCCTCTACTAATACTACAATTTGAAACGGAGATTTTGGCCGAACATTCAAGAAAATACTTTTTATAAATGGGCTATTTTCTTGAATTTTGTCCAGGCGTGTGTTATTATAAAATCAGTAAGTTACAACTAACTGATTGGAGTGAGGATAATGGGAAATGCCAGTTTCAATCAAGACTGGTACGGTATGCAGGCCAAAGTTCTGGCGCAAAGTGATGATCGTGTAGTCGTAGATTATGGCTGCAAAGGCCGGGGAATCGTAAAAAACTATAATCTGTTTGAGGGAATACAGCTTTGTTTCCTCGATTTTGAATCAGATGAGTCTATGGAAACACAAAAGTTTAATCCAGATATTATTCAGATCACGCACTGCCAGACCGGCCGGTATGAATGTGAATTTGCTAACCACACTGTATCGTATTTGCCAGAGGGCTATTTTAGCGTTGCGACAACAGAGCATTTGCCGGTTTCCTTTTCTTTCCCTTTGGGAAAATATTACGGCGTCAGCCTCGTCATTGACCGTCAGGCGCTTTCAGATGGAACACGCCGGATGATGCAGACAATCCCTATTGACCTTGATAAAATAGGAACAACGCTGGGACTTGAAACACGGTGGTATGTCAGTGATACCCCAGCGCAGTTGAAGCATCTGTTTTCAGAATTATATTCTGCCGCTGAGACGGAGCCGATCGGCTATTTCAAAATCAAAGCTATCGAATTACTATACCACATGGATCAGTTGACACAGATTAACGGGTGCGATTTGAAGTATTTTGATAAGAAACAGATACAGACCACAAAAGCGATACGAGAATACCTCATTTCCCATTTGGATGAAAAAGTGTCTCTGGAGCAGTTGGCAAAGGAAGCACACTTAAACCTCTCTGTTTTTCATTTGGTTTTTTCTCATATCTACGGAGACACACCCTATGCGTATCTCAAAAAATACAAAATGAATTTAGCAGCCCAGTGGCTCTCGGAAGATAAAATGAAAATCGGGGATATAGCTTTAGAACTCGGATATAGCAATGCCAGCAAATTTGCTAAAGCGTTTCAATCTGTGTATGGGATGTTACCAAAAGACTATCGAAAAAATAAATAGGAAGAACGGGCTATTTTCTGCATCATCTCAAAGGAATGGAGCGGAAAAAAATTGAGGGCCTGTGTATAATGGGTTGATGTAGTTAGCTTTATCTAACTACATCAACCCATTTTTAGGAGGTGGTGATTTGTGCTTGTTATAGACACAAGAATAAAGTTGTTGTTATTCATTCTTATCAACTTTATGGTGTTCGGCTTGAAGGATTTCATTCTTGGCAGCGTGTGTTTTTTCTTTATCTGTATCCTTTCGTGCCTGATGGGGCAGAAAAAGATTGTATTGAAATACCTTATCTTTTATGTGGTGATTGCGGCCATACAGCAGCTTTGCGCCTTCCTTCCCCAGGCCATCGAAACTATTTTGTCGATCTTCACATTGTTTATTCGGGTGATGATACCCGTGGTACTCTTTGCCTCAACCTTTATCGCTACAACGAAAGTCAGCGAATTGATTGCGGCCATGTACTCGCTAAAAATTCCTCGGAGCATTACCATTACATTCGCTATGGTATTGCGCTTTTTTCCTACTTTCAGTGAGGAGATCCACAATATCTATGACGCGATGAAGTTAAGAGGCATCGCACTTTCGTGGAAAAATGTATTCACGCGCCCTGTGCTCATTCTGGAGGCAATCGCTATCCCCATCGTAATGCGCTCTGCTTCGATTGCGGAAGAATTATCTGCTTCTGCGGTGACACGAGGCATTGATAATCCGGCACAACGAACTTCGTTCATTCAGCTAAAAGTTTATATCAAAAAGATTGGATGGTACTGTGCTTCTTTCTTGTTGCCTTCGTTGTGCTGTTTTTCTGCAAATACCAGATATATGGGAGGATATGATGATGATTGATATTGACCATGTATCTTTTCAATATTCCGGCGCTGAACAGGAAAATCTGCAAGATTTCAATTTGCAGATTAAAAAGGGGGAGTGTGTTGTTCTCACTGGCGAATCTGGATGTGGAAAGACTTGTGTGACCAGGTTGATAAATACGCTTATTCCCCACTTTTACGAAGGGGAAATGTCCGGGGCGGTTCTCATTGACGGAGTTGATACCCGCACGATCCAACCGCACGATTTGTCAGACAAGATAGGCTCTGTTTTCCAAAATCCGCGCAGTCAATTCTTCAGCCTAGATACGGACAGCGAGATTGTGTTTGGTATGGAAAATAAGGGGATGCCTTATCAAGTGATGTTGAACCGTTACCAACAGACTATCCGGGAATTACATATTGAAAAGTTAAAGGATCGCAACCTGTTTGACTTGTCCGGCGGGCAAAAGCAGACCATAGCCTTTGCCAGCGTTTACGCATTAAATCCTGATATTTTTGTCTTGGACGAGCCTTCCTCAAACTTGGATCCGGAGGCCATCCAAGAACTACGGCGGCTACTTTTGCTGATTAAGGCGCAGGGAAAAACGATTGTTGTATCCGAACATCGCCTTTACTTCTTGAATGGGATTGCAGACCGCATTGTCCTTATGGAACATGGTAAGCTGAAACAATCTTGGTCCGCCCGTGATTTTGCTTTACTCAGTACCGAGCAAATCAAGGCGCTGGGACTTAGAAGCTATACGCCTGCAAGGTTAGAACTTCCAGAAACAATGCCATCTCGAAACGATACCCCGGCTGTCGAAGTTAAAGATCTTGCGATAGGATATGAGAAAGGGAAACCCGTGGCGCAGCACCTGAATTTTCGTGTCTACCCAGGAGAAATTGTTGGTGTGGTAGGAAAAAATGGCTGTGGGAAATCAACTTTAGCCCGGACTTTATGTGGCTTGCAGAAGGAACTCCGTGGAGAAGTTCTATACCAAAACAGTATGATCCCAAGCAAACGGCGGATCAGGAAAGCATATCTTGTCATGCAGGACCCGGACTATCAACTGTTTACCGATAGCGTTTACCAGGAACTACTGCTGGCATTATCTGACCAGAAGGATAAAGACGAAAAGAGAATAGACGATATTCTGGATGAGCTGAATTTGACGATTTATAAAGAGCGGCATCCAATGTCCCTATCAGGTGGGCAAAAGCAGCGCACTGCTATCGGCGTTGCGGCTCTCCGGGATGCAGAGGTACTTATTTTTGATGAGCCTACAAGCGGCTTGGACTACAAAAACATGGAGAGTGTTGCAGGAATTTTAAGTGCGCTGTCCAAAAGAGGGAAAGCCATCTTGGTGATTTCCCATGACAATGAACTACTGATGAAGATTTGTTCCCGTGTCATTCGCATGGATGAAAAGACTTCATCTTAGTTATATACCAATAATAGAAAGGGGCTATCTATATGAGTGAACAAGCAAAAGCTGTCGGCGTGTCCGACAAAATGAAGGCAAAGGACTATATTACACTGGGCATTTTTACGGTTCTGTTCTTTGCCGTAGTAATGGTGTGCATCTTTGCCTCCGCAGCTACCGTGGTGACCTTCGCATTTGGGAGCGCCATTGCGGCAATTCCTGGAGGCATTATCTATATGCTGATGCGCGCTAAAGTGCCAAAGGCCGGGAGCGTTCTCTTGAGCGGTGTGGTGATCGGCCTGATTGAGTTCCTGATTGGCGCAGGATGGGCGGTTGCCGTCGGTTTTATTGCCGGTGCCGTAATTGCGGAGCTTCTGGCCCGTATCGGCCACTACAAGAGCTTCTGGCTGAATACCATTGGCTATTCCGTGTATATGATGTTCTTTGCGCTGGGAACCTATCTCCCTATGGTCATTATGACCGGCTATGTGGATGATATGTCTACGTCGAATGGTGTCAGCGCCGAGTATCTGACGGAGCTACATAGCTTTATGAATGGAACAATGGTAGTCATTATTGCTGTTGTGACCTTCGTTGCAGGCATCGTCGGCGCTTTGATTGCAAAAGGCGTGTTCAAAAAGCATTTTCAGAAGGCAGGCATTGTCTAAGGACAATATAGTTACGACTAACTCTCTGGTATCTTTGGGCTATTTTTGACACCGGAACAGAGATATGGAGTAGCAGGCAATTTCAAAGATTGATAAAATGAATGGCGAGGTTAGAAGTTGCTAACCTCGCCATTTTCACTTTTAAGGAGGGTTCATGCTATGTCAAACGCAAAATCGAAACAGGCAAAACCAAAGACGGGTTTGGCACGATGCATGGAATTGGCTTCTGACAGAAAGGGCCTTGTATTCTTAGCTGCGGTTCTTTCGTCACTGGCGGCCATTGCTTCGTTCATCCCGTACATAGCGGTCTATTTTATGATCCGCTCAATTATCGGTGTTTTCCCGAACCTTGACCAGTTGGATATGGGGATGGTCATGAATTACGGCTGGCTGGCGCTCGCCGGGATCGTGGCGAATATCCTGCTGTACTTCCTGGCTATTTTCAGTTCACACATGGCAGCGTTCGGAACGCTGTACGAGTTGAAGGTTCTCTTTGCAGACCATATTACTAAAATTCCACTTGGGTATCACCTGACGATTGGCAGCGGACGTCTGCGGAAAATCATGGATGAAAACATTGAAAGCGTAGAGGGCTTTATTGCTCACCAGTTTCCGGATTTTGTCGCTTCTATTACAGCTCCCATTGTCATGGTCATCATCCTACTGGCCGTTGACTGGCGGTTCGGTCTTGCCTCTCTGGTCGGTATCATTCTGGCGTTTGTTGCGGAGTTCATTGGCTTTGGCAGCGGCGAGATGAAAGAGAATATGGGTAAGTACCAAAAAGCCCTGGAAGAAATGAACAACGCTTCTGTGGAGTATGTTCGTGGAATGTCGGTTGTAAAGGCGTTTAACCAGACCGCATCCTCTTTCAAAAAACTCAAAGAAGCAATTACCGGATATACAGAGTGGGTCCTGAAATTTTCCCTAGGCTGGCAGAACTGTATGCCCGCCTTCACCACAATCATCAATAATGTTTATCTGATCCTTGTACCTGTCGGAATTTTAATCGGCTCCAGGTCGGATGATTTTGCTGGGTTTGCCATGACCTTCATTTTCTATCTGCTCTTTGTACCCGCAATTTCCGGTGTACTGAACAAAATCATGTATATCTCCGAATCGTTCATGCAGATTGATGGGAATGTGGCTCGGATGGATGAAATTCTGAACATCCCTGAAATGCCGGAAACATCTCATCCTAAGAAACCTGTTGGGGATGATGTTGCTTTCCACGATGTCAGCTTTTCCTACACGGGGGATGTTTCCGAGAAAGCCCTGGAAAATGTATCTTTCTCAGCAAAACAGGGACAGATCACAGCTATTGTCGGCCCGTCCGGCGGCGGCAAGAGTACGATTGCCAATCTGATTTCTCGGTTTTGGGACGTATCTTCCGGCAGCATTACCATCGGCGGCGTAGATGTGCGCGATATGGCGGAGGATGACCTGATGCGCCATGTCAGCTTTGTGTTCCAGGATATTTTCCTGTTCAAGCAGAGCATCTTGGATAATATCCGTATGGGCAATCCTTCGGCCAGTGAGGAACAAGTGATTGCGGCGGCGAAAGCGGCGCAGTGCCACGAGTTCATCTCCAATCTGCCCAACGGGTATCATACGGTGGTCGGCTCCAAAGGCATCCATCTCTCTGGCGGCGAGCGCCAGCGAATTGCCATTGCGCGGGCCATTATCAAGGACTCGCCCATCATCGTGCTGGATGAGGCAACGGCGTTCAGCGACCCGGAGAATGAATACCTGATCCAGAAAGCTTTTGAAAAGCTGATGCAGGGTAAGACAGTTATCATCATCGCACACCGCCTCTCCACGATCCGCAATGCAGATAAGATTATTGTCATGGAGAAAGGGCACCTGATCGAAGAAGGAAAACATGACGAGCTGGTGGACGCAGGCGGACGCTATGCGCAAATGTGGAACCACTATACAGAAGCGATTGGCTGGAAAATCAGCGGAAAGGCGGTGTAACTATGAGCAGATTACAAAAAGCTCTCTTTTTATCAGACAAAGGTTACGCAGATCTGAAAAAAGCAATCTTCGCCTGCACATTGACGAACTTGGCTATGCTTCTTCCGTTCTGTGTAACTGTTATGATTTTCAGTGAAATTCTGACTCCCTTTGTCAATGGCGGCTCCATTCAGTGGAACCATATCTGGATGCTGTGGGGCGCAGGCATTGTTTCGGCCATCCTGGTATTTCTGGCCGCCAAAAATGATTACCGCAAAACCTATATTGCCTCGTATAAGGAGTCGAACACGACCCGGCTGCGGATTGCGGAGCATCTGCGGAAACTTCCGATGAATTTCTTTAACACCAAGGACCTTTCTGAACTGACCACAAATATGATGGCAGATTGCAGCAGCATGGAATCCCTGCTCAGTAGCACGATCCCTCCGCTGATTGCAAACGGCATCACGGTGACCCTGACCTGCATCCTGCTGGCCTTCTTTGACTGGCGGCTTGCTTTGTGCGTATTTATCACGGTTCCGATTGCCTTCCTCATTATCTGGCTCAGCCGGAACCATCAAAAGAAGCTGTTTGAAAAACAGGTTGACGCAAAGCTGGATGCTTCTGACCAGGTACAGGAATACTTGGAAGGCATGAAGATCATCAAGTCCTGCGGGCTGTCCGGTTCTCATTTCAGCGCGCTGGATAAAGCTCTGTTAGCAATGAAAAAAATCGCCATCAAAGTGGAGATGGCTGTCGGCGTGTTCATGTCCAGTGCAAGTATGATTTTGCAGGCTGGCATCGGTATCACGATTTTTGTTGGCGCTATTCTTCTAACACAAGGACAGATTGAGCTTCTTCCTCTGCTTATGTTCCTGCTGATGGTCACACGGATTTATGGACCGATCCTGGCGATCCTGGCGAACCTGTCCTCACTGCTGAATTTGAATGTGGTCACAAGTCGTATGCGTACCCTGCTCACTACCCCTGCGATGGACGGTGAAGGAAAAACGGTCCCGAACTGCGATATTGAGCTTTCCCATGTGACCTTTGCCTACAATCAGGAAGATGTCATCAAAGATGTTTCTTGTAAAATTCCCCAGGGGAGCGTGACTGCCCTTGTTGGTCCGTCCGGCTCCGGTAAAAGCACGATTTCCAAACTGATTGCCCGGTTTTGGGATGTTCAGCAGGGAAAGATCACCGTGGGCGGAAAAGACATTAAGAGTATGGAGCCGGAAAGTCTCATGTCTTATATGTCCTTCGTGTTCCAGGATGTGACCCTGTTCAATGATACGGTTATGAACAATATCCGTCTTGGCAATCCAAACGCAACGGACGATCAAGTAATTGCTGCGGCCAAAGCCGCCTATTGTGATGAATTTGTCCGGGAAATGCCGGACGGGTATCAGACGGTCCTCGGTGAGAACGGCAGCACTCTTTCCGGCGGTGAGCGCCAACGTATTTCCATCGCCCGCGCATTGCTGAAAAATGCGCCCATTATTCTGCTTGACGAGGCAACAGCATCCCTTGACCCGGAAAATGAAGTCCTGGTTCAAAAGGCGATTGCCAAACTGGTGGAGGGTAAGACGGTCATTATGATTGCTCACCGGCTCCGTACAGTTGTAGATGCAGACCAAATCCTCGTCCTTGACAATGGACGGTTGGTAGAGCATGGAACCCACGATGAGCTGATGAAGAAGAACGGATTGTACCATAAACTGTTCCATATCCAACAGGAGAGTCTTGGTTGGGCTGTGTAAATTGTTTTAGAAGGGAGATGTTCCATGAAACTTCATGCGTCCGGGGAGGACTATCTGGAGGCCATACTCGTTCTCCATAAGAAGATGGGCATGGTGCGCTCCGTGGATGTTGCCCGGCACCTGGAGGTCACAAAGCCCAGCGTGTGCCATGCGGTGGCAACCCTGC
>ENA-UOOA01006445-UOOA01006445.1-human-gut-metagenome-genome-assembly--contig:-P61old-NODE-6445-length-11309-cov-4.220188_pt1 | contig 11309 bp, 10 predicted proteins | sample MGYA00242467_ERZ724014 | MGnify/ENA metagenome assembly ERZ724014
CCTAACCTCCCTCCAGTTGTGTAATTGTGCATAATACAACTGTTTGGGTATTTTTAGCACTGCTATAATTATAGCATAAAATTCCCATACGTCAAGAAAAATTTTATATTTTTCTGCGTTTTTTGCACTTTTTATTCAAACAGGCTTATTTGGTCTGTTCTTCTACTACTTCTACGGCTTTCTTTAAGGCTTCTTCAATACCAGCCGGGTTCTTTCCGCCTGCCTGAGCCATGTTTGGACGGCCGCCGCCGCCACCACCTACAAGACCAGCAATAGCCTTGATCAGGTTGCCTGCATGAGCGCCCTTCTTCTGAGCCTCATCTGTTACAGTTGCCATCAGACTTACTTTTCCGTCCATAACGGAAGCGATCACAACCACACCTTCACCGATCTTATCCTTTAACTGATCACCCAGCTTTCTAAGACCGTTCATATCTACATCAGCTACTTTGGAAGCAAGTACCTTAACGCCATTTACTTCTTTTACCTGGCTTAATACATCGCCTAAGGAGTCATTTGCCATTTTGCTCTTTAACTTCTCATTTTCAGAGTTTAATGCCTTGATCTCGTCTAACAGGGACTGGATCTTAGCTGTAAGAGCTGCAGGAGTTGTCTTAGCTGCCTTAGCTGCTTCGTGAAGCTCTGCTTCAACTTCTGCATAATGCTTCATCAGACCGTCAGAGGTAAGAGCCTCAATACGTCTTACGCCGGCTGCGATACCTGCCTCAGAAAAGATCTTGAAGTATCCGATGGTGCTTGTATTTGCTACATGGGTACCACCGCAAAGCTCTGTGGAGAAATCTCCCATCTTTACAACGCGTACCTTTTCGCCGTACTTCTCACCAAACAGTGCCATAGCACCGGTCTTCTTTGCTTCATCTAAAGTCATAACTTCTGTTACAACTGGAAGCGCAGCCTGGATCTCTTCATTTACAATATCCTCTACCTTTTTGATCTCCTCTGGAGTCATAGCAGAGAAATGGGTAAAGTCAAAACGGAGACGTCCTGCATCTACATAGGAACCAGCCTGTTCTACATGGCTTCCTAATACAGTACGCAGTGCCTTCTGCAGTAAGTGGGTAGCACTGTGGTTCTTGCTTGTTAATGCACGGTTCTTCGGGCATACAGATAAGGTAACTGTCTCGCCAATGCTTAACATTCCCTTAGTCATAACACCTACATGGCCGATCTTTCCGCCCTGTAAATGAATGGTCTCTTCTACCTTGAATTCACCGTTTGCACTGTGGATGGTACCCTTATCGCCCTGCTGGCCGCCCATGGTTCCGTAGAATGTGGTCTGGTCTGCGATAATGGTTCCTCTCTGGCCATCTGTTAAAGCTTCTACGATCTCATCTTCTGTAGTCAGAACAGAGATCTTGGAGTCTACATCTAATTTATCATATCCTACAAACTCAGAGGTGATCGCAGCGTCAATAGACTGATATACAGTTACATCTGCGCCCATGTAGTTGGTAGTCTTACGAGCCTTACGAGCCTTGTCCTTCTGCTCCTTCATAGCTGCTGCGAAGCCTTCTTCATCAACGGTGCAGCCCTTTTCTTCCAGGATCTCCTTGGTCAGGTCTACAGGGAAACCATAAGTATCATACAGCTTAAATGCATTCTCACCGGAAAGAGTCTTCTCACCGGCAGCTGCCATAGCATCTTCCATTTCAGCTAAGATAGCAAGACCCTGGTCAATGGTCTTGTTGAACTTATCTTCTTCTTCCGTCAGTACCTTAAAGATCATGGACTGTTTCTCTTCCAGTTCCGGATATCCGTCCTTGGAAAGTTCGATAACAGTCTTGGAAAGCTCTGCAAGGAACTTGCCTTCGATGCCAAGCTTTCTTCCGTGGCGTGCCGCACGACGCAGCAGACGGCGCAGAACATAGCCTCTTCCTTCATTAGAAGGCATGATACCGTCAGAGATCATGAAGGTACAGGACTTGATATGGTCTGTAACAATACGAAGAGAAACATCGGTCTCATGGTCTTTCTGGTATTCCTTGTTAGAAAGAGCACATACTCTGTCTAACAGAGCCTTGTTGGTATCTACAGTAAACAGGGAGTCTACATCCTGGACAACAACTGCCAGACGCTCCAGCCCCATACCTGTATCAATGTTCTTCTGCTTCAGTTCGGAATAATGGCCATGACCGTCATTATCAAACTGGCTGAATACGTTGTTCCATACTTCGATGTAACGGTCGCACTCGCAGCCTACGGTACATCCTGGCTTGCCGCAGCCGTACTTTTCGCCTCTGTCGTAGTAGATCTCAGAACATGGGCCGCAAGGACCTGAACCATGCTCCCAGAAGTTGTCTTCCTTACCAAAACGGAAAATTCTCTCTGGTGCAATACCAATCTCCTTGTTCCAGATATCAAATGCTTCATCATCATCCTGATAAATAGAAGGATACAGACGATCAGGATCTAAGCCAACTACTTCTGTTAAGAATTCCCAGGACCAGTGGATCGCTTCTGTCTTGAAGTAATCACCGAAAGAGAAGTTTCCTAACATTTCAAAGAAAGTACCGTGACGTGCAGTCTTTCCGATATTTTCAATATCACCTGTACGGATACATTTCTGGCAGGTGGTCACTCTTCTTCTTGGCGGGATCTCCTGTCCGGTAAAGTAAGGCTTTAAAGGTGCCATACCGGAGTTGATCAGCAGAAGGCTGTTATCATTATGCGGTACAAGTGAAAAGCTCTTCATAGCCAGATGACCCTTGCTCTCAAAGAACTCAAGGAACATACGGCGCAGCTCGTTCACTCCGCGGTACTGTGGTTGTTTCACTTTTTTCTTCCTCCATTATATAAATTTGATTTAGGGTTTTTCAGTAAATATTTCAGGACAGCAAAAATCCGGGCAGAACAGACTTCGCCTGTGAATGCCCTCCTAAAACAAACCATGTATATAAACTCATAATCGGAATTTTACCATATAAGCGCTGAATTAGCAAGAGAAAATGACTCCGGAACTATGTCCAAAGTCATTTTTTCATTGTAACAGATCTCTATTTAATTTTCTTCTGCCAGTGCATCACACCGTTTTGCCAGCTCATAGGCCCTCTCTCTGGTCTGATTGACCATGCTTGAGGCATAACTTAAACTGTTTCCGCTTTTTCCGGAGCTGTCAGCTGCGTCTGACTCTCTTTTTTTCAGCCAGTCTCTTTCCTCATTTGCAAGGCTTTGGGCCTCTTCCTGGGGAAGGGCTTCTAATAATGCATTGTATACAGTGCTTAATTCCCCATCCCACATTTTCAACTGGGTTTCTGCAGAAGTTTTAGCGGAATAAACATTGGAGTCTGTTTCCTGTTCCTGCATTTTCTGGATCTGGCTGTCTAAGTTTCTCAGGCGGTCTGTATAGCTTTCCTGTTCCGGTTCTGCATCATGTAAAACCGGCTCCAAACCTTCATCCGGAGGATCTGCCGCCTGGACCTGCACCTGATCTTCTGAGGAATTGCTTTCTTCTGTTTCCTCTGCCGTCCTGGCTTCTGTTTCTTTCTCAGAACGTATCCCGGCACCCGCTGCCTCTGTCTGTTCCGGATCACCTGCTTTCATTTTTGCCTGTGCTTCCCGGGGGACTGCCTGCAAAGGCGCAGAGTCACTATCCACTGCTGTTTCAGCCGTGGTCTCAGAAAGAACCTGTATTTTCTGTTCCTGTGGGACTTTTTTTACAACGGAACTTGTATAGCTAGTAATGGCGATCCCTACTACCAGGATACAACCGATGATGACCCATATCCTTCTGTCTTTCATTCTTTCACATCCCTGATAAAGAGTAATGTTTTCCAGTCATACAGTACCACAAAATCAGGTGCTTGTGAATACAAATTCGAAAGGAGTAATATTTTGTAAGATTTGCGTAAAAATTGGGGCTGTGTTGAAACAGCCCCATAGATCATAAGGATAAGCCCTCATCTTCTATTAAATTATTTCCGTCTGCCGCTGTAGTAGCCAGCTGGTCACACCGCTCATTCTGTGGATGTCCGGCATGGCCTTTTACCCAGATGAATGTGACCTGATGCTGCTCTTTTGCCTTTAAAAGGCGCTTCCACAGGTCAATGTTTTTCACCGGTCCGCTTTTGCCCCGGTTCCAGCCTTTGGCGATCCAGCCGCTGATCCAGTTTTTGTTAAAGGCATCTGTAAGATATTTCGAGTCTGAATACAGCTCGATCTTACAGGGGCGATTTAAAGCTTCCAAGCCTGCTATGGCTGCCATTAACTCCATACGGTTATTGGTGGTCTTTTTGTAACCTGCAGATAAGGTCTTTTCATGTAACTGGCCATTTTTATCCACATAATGCATGACCACTCCATAACCTCCCGGTCCGTCTGGATTTCCTCTTGCTGATCCATCTGTGTAGATCTTTACTTCTGTCATTTTTCTCTGTACTCCTGTTGTTTATCGGTTCCATTTTTCGCAAAGAGCTAATATCTGCTCTGTAAAACGGGTCAGATCCTGATTTGCCCCGCCCTGGTTGCGTGCGATCACATCCATAAGCATCTGTCCTGCATCCACCAGTCTGGTGTAAACGCCTGTTGCCTTTCTGGTTGCCTGAGTTTCTGCCTCTACCGGAACAGGCTCGGTCTCCTTGATCCATACACCCTTTATCAGGTCAAATTCCGAACCGGAATAAGGTGCTTTTGCTGTAAGGCCAAGCTGGGTATTTAAAGCATCGGTAAGAGACTCACATGACTCGTCATTTCCATGTACTACAAATACATATTTGGGCTTTTGTTCAAAGGCTGCAGCCCAGGTAAGAAGGCCGTCTCTGTCTGCATGGCCGCTGATACCATCCAAAGTCTCAATATGCGCCTTCACATCGATCTCTTCACCAAAGATCTTTACAGCAGGGGCACCATCCTGAAGCAGACGGCCTAAGGTTCCTTCTGCCTGGTATCCGGCAAATACCACACTGCATTCTTCCCTCCACAGATTATGTTTTAAGTGGTGGCGGATACGGCCGGCATCACACATACCTGCTGCGGAAATGATCACCTTCGGGGTCATATCAAAGTTGATATTTTTTGACTCTTCACTGGTAACGGAAAGCTTTAATCCCGGGAAATCAATTGGGTTGATACCCCGTTCTACCAACGCCTTTGTCTCCTCGTCATAGCATTCCACCATATTCTGCTTAAATACATGGGTAGCTTCTACTGCCAACGGGCTATCCACATATACCTGGAAGCCATCGTGACCGGTAACCAGCTTTTCTTCCTTAATATGGCGGATCATATAAAGAAGTTCCTGGGTCCTGCCTACTGCAAAGGCCGGGATCACTACATTGCCCTGGCGGTCTAAGGTCTGCTGGATGATACGGGCCAGACCTACTACATGGTCTTCGCCCTTTTTGTGATAGCGGTTTCCATAGGTGGACTCCATCACTACATAATCGCCGTCAGAAATATACTGGGGATCCCGGATCAGCGGTTTATTCTTGTTTCCGATATCACCGGAAAAGACGATCTTTCGCTGTTCATCCCCTTCTGTCGCCCAGATCTCAATAGAGGCTGAACCAAGAAGATGGCCTACATCCGTAAAACGCAGGGTGATGTTTTCGTTTAATTTAAACTTCTGTCCATAAGCCACACCTTCAAAATGGCCCAGAACTCCTTCTGCATCCTGCATGGTATAAAGGGCTTCTACCTCTGTTTTGCCGGCTCTGCGTGCTTTACGATTGCGCCACTCTGCCTCCATCTCCTGAATGTGGGCACTGTCCCGAAGCATAATGCCACACAGGTCTGCAGTCGCATAGGTGGTTATGATCTGCCCCTTAAATCCTCTGGCATAGATCCAGGGAAGCATGCCTGCATGGTCAATGTGGGCGTGGGTCAGAAATACGTAGTCAATGTCGCTGTAACTGACCGGAAGTTCCGCATTCTGGTAAGGATTGTTCCCCTGCTCCATACCACAGTCAATAAGGACTTTTGTATCTCCTACTTCCAGAAAATGACAGCTGCCTGTAACTTCATGGTCTGCTCCGATAAAGGTCAGTTTCATAAGCATTCTCCCCTCTGTTGCCCCTTTTTATTGTTATTATAAGGGTCTCGTTTTTGCTGACTCTAGTATAGCACATTTGCATGTTTATTTGCAAACTTTTTCAGTTATTTTGCATAAATTAGACAAGTTTTCTGATAATGTCGCTTACTACGCATATGCCACCGGGTCCCAAGCTCGAAAATCCTCTTGCAAGCAAGCTTGCATCGGATTTTTGAGTTTTGTCCCCTGGTGTGTCATATGATAATACAGATCATCCCCCCATTACTGTCATTAATGATCTTCTGCAGTGTATCCTGCAATTTCTGCTGGCACTCATCGGTCATCTGGGAGATCTTGGCCTGGATGCCGTCTTCTACGATCTGTTCAATGGATTTGCCGAAGATATTGGCATTCCAGATGCCTTCTTCACTGTCTTTGGAACTGGATTTTATGTATGCGATCAGGTCCTTTGCCTGCTGCTCGCTTCCCACAATAGGAGCGATCTCGGTCTCGATCTGGGCCCGGATCAGGTTTACAGAGGGCGCCTGGGCCTTCATTTTCACGCCGTACTTATTTCCATGACGTATCACTTCCGGTTCATCTAATAATATCTCATCTTTCTGAGGCATCATGACCCCATATCCCTTTAATCTGGCCTGGGCCAGGGCCTCTTTTACTTTATCATACTCTTTCTGCATACCTGCTAAAGTGCTTAAAGTCTGCATCAGCTGGTACTCACCTTCTATAGGCAGTCCTACATAGTCGCTTAATATCTGATAATAATAGCTGTCATCCATCTGTACCTGTAAGGATACGGTACCGTCTGCCATTTCCATTTTTTCGATCGTGATCTTTTCCACAGGTCCTGATGAGCCGCCAAATGTCTTTATCTGAGAAGCTGCATCTTTCATGTGGCTGACTTTCTTTAAAAGTTCCCTTGCCATATCGATCACCTGGGTTTTAAGCCAGTGGGTAGCCGGAAGGACTTCCAGCCATTTGGGAATATGAAAATCCAGTTGCGTAACAGGAAATTCTTTTAAAACACTTTCCAGAATATGGAAAATATCTTCTTTTTTCAGCTGCTCGCAGCTGACGGGAAGAACTGTCACCCCATAATCAGCTGCCAGCTGTTCTGCCAGCTTTAAGGTTTCATCTGAATAGGGTTTCGTAGAATTTAAAAGAAGGATAAATGGCTTCCCCAGCTTTTTCAATTCATCTACAGTCTGTTTTTCCGCATCTATATAGGCAGAGCGCTTTAATTCCCCAACAGAGCCGTCCGTAGTCACTACAATGCCAATGGTAGAATGATCCCCTATGACTTTCCTGGTGCCGATCTGGGCCGCCTGGGTAAAGGGGATTTCTTTTTCAGACCAGGGCGTTTTCACCATCCGCTCTTCCCCATTTTCCACATGGCCTGCAGCCCCGTCTACCATATAGCCTACACAGTCGATGAGGCGCACTTTCGCCTGGATCCCGTCTCCCAAAGTGATCTGCACCGCCTCTTTGGGGATAAATTTCGGTTCCGTTGTCATCACCGTTTTTCCCCCTGCGCTCTGGGGAAGTTCATCGGTACTTACTGCCTTTAGACTTTCATCTTCCATAGCCGGAAGCACAGCCAGCTCCATAAAACGCTTGATAAAGGTAGACTTTCCTGTACGCACCGGTCCCACCACACCGATGTAGATCTCTCCCTTTGTTCTGGCCTGAATATCCTTGTATACATTAAAATTGTCCATAAAAATACCCCCTTGCACGTTTATATAACATATGCAAGAGGGTATGATCTTTATTCGCTTAAATAAGCCTTCTTTACACGGTCGTTATTCATCAGTTCTTTTGCATCGCCGGAAAGGGCAATGGTTCCTGTTTCCAGAACATATGCCTTGTTAGCAATAGAAAGTGCTTTCTTTGCGTTCTGCTCTACTAAAAGGACCGTAGTGCCGTCTTTGTTGATCTGCTGGATAATATCAAAGATCTCATTTACATAAATAGGTGAAAGTCCCATAGACGGCTCATCTAATACCATTACCTTCGGATGGCTCATAAGAGCACGGCCCATAGCAAGCATCTGCTGCTCGCCGCCGGATTAGGTTCCTGCTAACTGATTCTTTCTCTCTTCCAGACGTGGGAAACGTTTATAGATCATCTTTAATGTTTCTTCGATCTCATTTTTATCCCTGCGGGTATAAGCGCCCATCATCAGGTTCTGTAAAACAGAAAGGGTCGCAAATACACGGCGTCCTTCCGGAACATGGGCAATTCCCATACTTACCAGCTTATAGCCCGGAATGTGGGTAATGTCTTTTCCCTCGTAAATGATCTTTCCTGCTTTTGCGTTTAACAGGCCGGTAATGGTATGCAAAGTAGTTGTCTTTCCTGCACCATTGGCTCCGATCAGCGCTACAATGTCTCCCTGCTCTACATCAAAGGAGATTCCTTTTAAAGCCTGGATCACACCATAGTATACTTCCAGGTCTTTTACTTCAAGCATTGCCATACTATCTCTCCTCCTTATTCACCCAGATATGCCTTGATAACTTCCGGATCATGCAGTACATCACTGGTAGCGCCTTCTCTTAAGACCTGTCCGAAGTTTAAAACGGTCAGCTTCTCGCAGATACCGCTTACCAGCTTCATATCATGCTCAATAAGAAGTACAGTCATGTTAAAATTGTCACGTACAAAACGGATGGTATCCATCAGTTCTGCTGTCTCGTTAGGGTTCATGCCCGCTGCCGGCTCATCTAACAGAAGGAGCTTTGGCTCTGTTGCCAGGGCTCTTGCGATCTCTAACTTTCTCTGCTTACCATAAGGTAAGTTGGAAGCCTTAAAATCACATTCCTTATCCAGGTCAAATACCTTTAACAGGTTCATGGCCTCTTCGTCCATCTCTTTTTCAATCTTAAAATATCTCGGAAGACGGAAAATACCTTCTACTGTAGAATATTTATGATGATTGTGAAGTCCTGCCTTTACATTATCAAGAACGGACATATCCTTGAAAAGACGGATATTCTGGAAGGTTCTTGCAATACCGGCCTGATTAATCTCAATGGTACTTTTTCCGGTAATATTTACATCGTCTAAAACGATACTTCCTGCATTTGGCTTATATACACCTGTAAGAAGGTTGAAAATGGTGGTCTTTCCGGCACCGTTTGGTCCGATCAGTCCATACAGCTGTCCCTTTTCAATGTTGATATGGAAATTATCAACTGCCTTTAAGCCGCCAAAGGATATACTTAAATTCTTTACTTCCAGTAATGCCATATTATTTTGCCTCCTTTGCCGGTTTCTTATTTCCCTTTAATGCTGCAAACATTCTCTCACGAATAACTACAAACTGAGGTGCAGAGTTAAACAGCATCGCTAAGATCAGCACGATGGCGTACATCAGCATACGGTAATTGCTCAGTCCTCGGAGCATCTCTGGAAGGAGATACAGGATAACGGTAGCGATCACAGAACCGCGGATGCTTCCGATACCGCCAAGAACTACATAAACCAGGATCATAATGGACATGTTATAACCAAAGTTCTTTGGCAGAGCAGTCAGTGTTGTCAGGTTGTGTGCATAGAGAACACCTGCCACGCCAGCAAGACCTGCGGAAATACTGAATGCCATCAGTTTATATTTTGTGATGTTGATACCAATAGACTCTGCTGCAATACGGTTATCGCGGATAGCCATGATAGCGCGGCCTGTACGGGAATTGACCAGGTTCATTACAATAAATAAAGTGATCAGTACCAGGATCACACCAATGGTAAAAGTTGCTGCCTGAGGTGTACCGGTAATACCCTGGGCACCCTTGATCAGCACTTCGCCGTCTGCATCCATATTTAAGGACATGGAGTCTTTTAAAGAAATATGGAAGCCGGAACCATCTCTTCCCAGATATACAGCATTGATGATATTTTTAATGATCTCACCAAACGCCAGAGTTACGATAGCCAGGTAGTCACCTTTTAATCGGAGTACCGGGATACCGATGAGAATACCGAAAACAGCTGCTACTACCGCTCCGATGATTACTGCAATGATCAGAGAAACCGTCGGATTCATAGAGCCCTTCATGCACTTGGAGAACAACGCTCCGGCGAAAGCGCCTACGCACATAAAACCTGCGTGTCCAAGGCTTAACTCACCCAGGATACCTACTGTCAGGTTTAAGGAAACTGCCATAATAACATAGATACAGAAAGGAACTAAAAGTCCTTTCATCAGGCTGGACATATGTCCGGTGCCCATTAAGATCTGAACAACGATATATGCCACAACCACAATGGCATATGTGATCATATTGTTGATAAATGTCTTCTGCTTTGCTTTACTTTTCATACCCGCACCTACACTTTCTCACTGATCTTCTTGCCAAGAATACCGGTGGGTTTTACTAACAGTACAATGATCAGTACTGAGAACACGATGGCATCTGAAAGCTGGGAAGAAATATACGCCTTGGAAAGGATCTCGATCACACCTAAGAGAACGCCTCCGATAAAAGCGCCTGGGATGGATCCGATACCGCCAAATACTGCTGCCACGAATGCCTTGATACCTGGCATGGAACCTGTATATGGGGTTAAGGACGGATAAGCGGAGCATAACAGCACACCTGCAATGGCTGCCAGTGCAGAACCGATAGCGAAAGTTAAAGCAATGGTTCCGTTTACATTGATACCCATTAAGGTTGCCGCACCCTTATCTTCTGAAACAGCTAACATAGCCTGTCCTGCTCTTGTACGGTTAATAAATGCCATCAGGCATACCATGATCACGATACAGGAAAGAATGGTTGCAATGGTCTCGCCGGTAATATTTAACTGGCCGTCTGCCAGCTTTAATGCCGGGATCTTTACAACAGAAGTAAATGATTTTGTATCCGCGCCAAAGATCAGCAGTGCTACGTTCTGGAGCAGGTAGCTGACACCGATGGCTGTGATCAGTACAGCAAGAGGTGACGCACTACGTAATGGCTTATATGCCACCCGCTCAATGACAACACCTAACAATGTGCATGCTGCTACTGCCAGCAGGACGCCTAACATAGGCGGAAGCCCCATGGAGCTGACTGTGACGAACACAACATAGCTTCCTATCATAATAATATCACCGTGAGCGAAATTCAGCATCTTCGCAATACCATAAACCATGGTATATCCCAGTGCGATGATCGCATATACACTGCCCAGGCTGACGCCATTGATCAAATAGTTGATAAAGCTCATACATACACCTCTTCATTGAATATTGAAAGTCTTCACTTTGAAACCCCGTTTTATAAAACCAAGAGGGTTGTCATAACGACAACCCTCTTTT
>ENA-UOOA01006451-UOOA01006451.1-human-gut-metagenome-genome-assembly--contig:-P61old-NODE-6451-length-11296-cov-3.668535_pt1 | contig 11296 bp, 10 predicted proteins | sample MGYA00242467_ERZ724014 | MGnify/ENA metagenome assembly ERZ724014
CGAGAAAATAAAGCCGATCTTGCAGCAGTTGGGCGAAAGTTTCAAAAATTTAATGGAAAAATTAAAGCCTGTATTCCAGTTTTTCACAACCTACGTTATGGCGGTAATACAGGGCGCGCTTTCGGCAGTGGCGCCGATCATTTCAGCGGTGAAAAATGCGATCGACTTTGTAAGTAACATTATTGGCGCATTTATGGCACTATTCCGGGGCGATCTGGACGGGTTCAGCCAGTACATAGAAGCAGCACTGAAAAACCTGATCGAGATTGTGAAAAATCTTATAACGGCGGTAGTGAATTATATAATCACATTCTTTCAGACGTTCGGCGTTGACGTGAAGAAAATTTTCTCTGATATATGGTCCGGGATTGTTTCGATCTTTTCGGGCGTCGGCGCGTGGTTTGCGGACAAGTTCCGCGCAGCCTACACGGCAATAACAACGATCTTTTCGGGGATCGGCCAGTGGTTCGCGGCCCGGTGGACGGACATTAAAAACGCCCTGTCAACCGTGGCGACGTGGTTTCAAACCATGTTTCAAAATGCCTATACGAACGTGAAAAACGTATTTTCCGCGATCGGCCAGTGGTTCAACGATAGATACACAGATATTAAGTCCGTATTTTCAACGGTTGGATCATGGTTTTACACAAAATTCACGGAAGCATACACGAATATTAAAAACGTGTTTAGCAATATTGGATCCTTCTTTTCGGGGATCTGGAACACGATCAAGGGCATTTTTACAAATGTCGGAACAAATATCGGTGAAGCAATCGGCGGCGCCTTCAAGTCGGCCATGAACAACGCCCTTGCAACCGTAGAACGTGCGGTGAATAAGGCGATCAGCTTCATTAACGGCGCGATCGACGTTATCAACGATATTCCGGGCGTAAGTATCGGACACGTTGGCGAAGTATCACTTCCGCGTCTGGCAAAGGGCGGCGTTCTGAAAAACGGTCAAGCCATTATGGCAGAAGCAGGCCCGGAGTTGATCCAGATGGTGAACGGCGCCGCGGTTGTAACACCGCTTACGGCTTCGGCAAGGAATACGGCACTTGAAACAGCAGAAGGCGGCGGGAAAAGTTTTGTTCAGAACGTCAACATTACAAGCCCGAAGGCCCTTTCGCCGTATGAGACAGCCCGCCAGACGCGAAACGCAACCCGAAACATGGTTTTACAGTTACAGGGGGGTTGATAAATGGCGAAAAGAATTATTTGCAAGAATGAAGACGGGGTTCAAGTGGAATTTAACTATTCCTTTGAACCGTTCTTCCTTGTATCGGTAGACGGTATTTACACGGTGTCAAATAACGTTGTAACGTCGGAAAATACCATGGTGGACGGTTCCACGTATCAGGGAAGCACCACAAAACAAAGAAACATTGTAATAACGGCACAAATGGAACGAGACTATCAGGCAAACAGGGATCTACTTTACAAATGCTTCAAACCGAAGTCAACCGGCCTTTTCACCTACATAGAAGGCGGCGAAACCCGCGTAATTGACTACAAAGTGGAAGGGATCGACATTGACGAAGCGGGAGTGGTTAGAAATTTCAGTATTTCCCTTCTTTGCCCGGATCCGTTCTTCCGGGATCTTGAAGATATTTCCGTATCCATGGCAAGTTGGACGGGCCTTTTTGAATGGCCACACGAATTTCTGGAAGAGAAAGAGCCGTTCGCGGAAAGAACGGCCGAAGTATTGAAAGAGATCGAGAACGACAGCGCCGCGGACAATATCGGAATAACCGTCACACTGGAAGCGGAAGGACCGGTAATAAACCCGGCCGTATATCATGCAGAAAGCGGCGAATTTATCAAGATCGGAAACGAAGTCAGATCCTTTTCTATCAATGCCGGCGACGTGGTGATTATTACCACAGAAACAAATAACAAAGCGGTGTACCTTGTAAGGGACGGCGTAAAACAGGAGATCAACGAGTATCTGGACGAAGACAGCGACTTTATACAGTTGCAGCATGGAACAAACACGATCCGATATACGGCAGACGCCGGCGAAGATTACCTGAACGTTACCGTTTCTTACAGGTTCCGTTATCTGGGGGTGTGATATGGAAGTAAGAATTTACGATCGCGATCTGAATTTCAAGGGAGTGATCGAAAACCACACTTCTTTGATCTGGACACGGAAATATTACGAACCGGGAAATTTCGAGATCCACGCCCCGATCACAGAACAAAACCTTCGCTTACTGGCAAAAGGAAACATTATTTCCAAACGTGGCAGCAGCGAAGCGGGAGTGATTGAAGACATAGAGAACGAAGAAAGCGATCTGAAAAACGAGATCACAGCAAAAGGCCGCTTCCTTTCGTCCTACATGGATCGACGCCTGATAAAATCAACCGTGAATTTCTCCGGGAAAATAGAAGTTGCCATGAGGAACCTTCTTTCAGGAGTGACGGCGATCCCACTTGTGGAGTTGGGAACCTTAAATGGTTTCACGGAAACAGTAGAGTTTCAAGCGACTATGAAAAACCTTATGACCTACGAAACAAAACTGGCAAAGGCCGGAACGATCGGTTATCGCTTCCGGCCAGACTTCCGGAACAGGAAAATTATATTTGAAACCTACAAAGGGACCGACAGGACCACGGCACAGGGTATCAATTCCCGCGTTATCTTTTCGGAGAGTTACAACAACCTAAACAACGTTATTTATAAATATAACGATCAACAGTACAGGACGAAAGCGATCGTCGGCGGGGAAGGCGAAGGAGCCGCCCGCGTATATGTGGAAGTTGGCGGCGGCGCCGGGTTAGAACTTCGGGAAATTTTTGTGGACGCGAAGGACATTCAAAGCGAAGGATTAACAGACGCAGCATACAAAGCAGCACTGGCACAACGCGGCCGGGAAACATTGGCGGCGAATGTTGTTTCTGAAAGTGTGGAGTGCGAAACCGAAGCGGACATAAATTTCAAATATAAAACACATTACGACTTGGGGGATATTGTGACGGTAAAGAAAAAGAAATGGGGGATCGTATTAAACCAGAGGATCACAGAACTTCAAGAAGTGTATGAGTACGGGGGAATGTATGTAGTACCGACCATGGGCGACGCATTACCCGAAAAAATAGATTGGAGCGACAAATAAATGGGACAGTATGCGAATTTCTATAATTCCAGAAACGGCGACCGCGTTTACAATGCCGACAGCATGAGCGAATGGCTTTTACCATTCTTCACAACCGGCGTTTTTAATAATTGCTTCGCCGTGACGGCCACGGGCGACGGTATGAATATAAGCGTCGGCGGCGGCTATGTAAATATCAAGGGAAAGACAAAGCATTTTGAACAGGCGCAGATCTTCACCCTTGAAAAAGCGTCCGGAACGTTGGCCCGTATCGACAACGTGATCTTGCGAAGGGACGACACGGAACGCGACTTTTATATTCTGATCGAAACCGGTGGTTTCAGCAAAAACCCGGTAGCACCGGAAATTACAAGGACCGAAGCGATCCACGATCTGAAGCTGGCAGAAATCAGGGTGGAAGTCGGAGCGATCAAGATCACGCAGGACAATATAACAGATACACGAATGAACGCCGACGTTTGCGGGTGGGTAATGGCAACCGTAAAAGAAATTGATTTTTCGCAGATCACAGCACAGTTTCAGGCGTTCTTCCAGAAGTATCAGGCACAGATCACGGAAGAGTTCAATGTCTACCAGTCCACGATTACGAACTTAGAGGATCAGGGAACGGCAGCCCTTCACAACATGGAAAACCAGTTTGAAACCTACGCGGGGCAGCAGGAAGAACTTTTCACGGATCTTTACAACCGGATCAAGGATCAGTTATCGAAAGACGCGGCGGCCGCGTTGTGGTTTTCAGTAAATGCGCTGCAGGCAAACTTTGAAAATCTGGCAACGAAGATCATGTTTGAAAACCAGTCAAAGGAAACGGCGGCGATCCTGATCGACATTACGAACGAAAATTCCGGAACGGTTACAACGGCGACGTATGCAGCAGGCGGCAAAACCTACCTGACAGAGCCGGGAACCTACAAAGTAGAGCCGCAGGCCGACAACCTGTTAATTATCCCGAAAACCTTCGTTCTGGACCACACACAGACAACGGAAACGTTGAACTTCACCATTTACGACAAAAACGCTTTCGCAGCCGTTGGCGGCTATGTTGGCGCGTATGTATCTAAAAATTAAGAAAAGGAGAAAAAGACACTATGAAAGGATTTCCGAAAGTATTAAAAACAGCGCAGGACGTGAAGAACTGTAAAGACATGGTGGACGCCGGACAGTTGCAGGCGGCCGACCTTCTGGAAGCAATCGAAGCGATCGAAAACCAGAATTTTATTATTTGCCCGATCCGCGAATTATCAGAGGATAAAAAGACGGTGACGGTTACATATTGCAACGAAGCGGCAGCAGGCGCAAAGGTTACGGCCGGCGGCGTAACTGCAACCATTCAGAGCGTGGAGCATATCGACGGAGAACCGGACGGATCCGGAAGGGCAGAGAAGGAAAAGACAAAGATCACACTTTCGAGAACGATCGCGGCCGGTTCCGAAGCAATCAAGATCACGAACACACCTTCCGTTTACGACACGTTAGGAATGACGGAAGAAGAACTGGAAGCAATCAAAGCAGACCTGCAACAGTAAGAAAGGAGAAAAACACATGAAATTTTTTATTTATGATGAAACAATGATGAACACGAAGGCAAAGATCACCACGGAAAAACTGTCAGCCATGAGCGACATTGTATCACAGAAGGCGCAGTATATCACAGCAGCGGGAGCAGCCACACCGAACCAGATCACGATCGCGGCCGGCGTCCTGATCGCCGTCGGTTCTTCTGTATTCAAAACCGTATTAACAAACCTTACAACGGCAAACCTTGACACTGGTTCCGGGTTTGAAATGGGAACGGACTATTATATTTATTGTTGCGATCCGACCAACGGATCCGACACCGTGGACCGCGACGAAGTTTTTGTAATTTCTAAAAATTCCACTTACCCTTCCGGGTACACAGCAGACAACAGCAGAAAGATCGGTGGTTTCCATTATGGAAAGTGCCGCTATGTGAACGCACTTGGAAACCCGATCAACAGCAGCGGAGCAGAAAACGGCAGCGGTTGGCAGGGTAACGTATACAACGGCATTATTCCGAATAGCGTATGGACCACAAAGCACCGCCCGAAGTGCGACGATCCTTCCGGCATGGTTTACCTTGGGAATGGATTGTGGGGCGATATTTACCTTTCTTCTGATAATGGAAGTCAGGGCCTGCAGTCGAAGTATAACGCGAACCCGATCTCCGGAACGGAAGGCCTGAACTGGTTTATTGCAAACGAGAAGGCCCGCCGCGTAGGAAAGTGACTTCCGACCTATGCAGAATTTTGTCAGGCGGCAGCAGGATCCCCGGAAGGTCAGGACGGAAACAACACCTACGCGTGGAGCGCAACCGGAAACACTGGACGCCAGAAAACAGGATATGTTGCGAACGCCATTTCGGCGCTTAATATCCGCGATCTGGTGGGTAACGTTTGGAAGTGGCTTGATGAATTTTGTCTGGATCCTACGGCTTCTGCATGGAACTGGTACGACGTACTGGGCGCGGGCTATGGTGACGCCTATATTCCGTCAAACACCGCGCTTCACGCGCTCGTTGGCGGCGGCAATTGGTACAACGGCGTTCGCGACGGTTCGCGCGCGGTCGACGCCAGCGATTGCCCGTGGCTCGTCTACGGCGGCATTGGCGTGTGGTGCGTGTGTGACGCGCAGTAAGCAGAAGGGGCGCCCGAAAGGGCAGCCCCTATTTTCCGGGAGAATAGAACATGGCATATCAAAGCAGAAGTAAAAGCGCGACGCAGGGGAAAGAGGAAACCGCACAAATGGACTACACCCACACCGAAGCGCACCAAATGGCCTATGATTTTTCAGTGTACCTTCATGAGAAAATGAAGAAATTTCCGCACTATGAAAAATTCACGCTGCAAAAGGATATTCGGGAAAGTATCGACGGAATACTGGACGAAATAGAAATGTTTGAGATCACAAAGGTAGCAAGTCACCTATACGCGGCCGACCGCTTAAAAAGACGACTGGTACGAAAGATCCGGCTTGCTTACGATCTGGGATATTCGGCCATGAACAAAGACGCCTATTTCTATTGCGCCAAACAGACCGGAGCGATCGGCGCGCAGATCGGCGGCCTGATAAAGTCGATCGCAGAAAATAAGAGAAAATAATAAAATTTGGGGCAATCGTTAATTCGCACTTCACGCGCTCATTGGCGGCGGCAATTGGAACAACGGCGTTCACGACGGTTCGCGCGCGGTCAACGCCAACAATTACCCGTGGAACGTCAACGGCAACATTGGCGTGTGGTGCGTGTGTGACTTGTAAAATCGCATAGACCGCGCGATCTCCGGATCCACGGCAAGGGTTATATATGAATAATCAAAATATATAGTCAGACGGGGCGCCCAGACGGCCGGAAGGCCGTTCCCGTTCCGGAGAGAAGCCGGACAAAAGAACAAAGGCACCGCCGAAAAGTAGGCCTGAAATGGGGTGAAATGCGGTAGGGCAAACATGAAAACAATTAAAAACTTAATAGGTAAAATCTGTACTTTCCCGAACGCGATCAAAGCGTACATGAAGGCCCGGAAATGCAAAAGACTTCGCCCGGAAGTGTTGGAGTTTGAACAGAACAGGGAAGACAACCTTCAAAAAGCAATAGACGCCATACAAAGCGGTGAATATACGCCGGGAAAGTATAGAATTTTCAAAGTGTGGGAGCCAAAAGAAAGAATTATTATGGCGCTTCCGTTCTTCGATCGTGTAATTCAACACATGATCGTAAATATCATTGAACCGATTTTTGAAAAACGGTTCATTTTCCATTCATACGCCTGCAGGAAAGGGAAGGGTGCGCACGAAGCAAGCGACACCCTTTCAAAATGGCTTTATGAACTGGAAGCGGTACAGGGGAAGAAAATCTATGCAATAAAGGGAGATATACACCACTATTTCCAGAGCGTAGCGCACGACGTATTAAAGAAAGAGATCCGGCGGTATATTTCAGATAAAGCACTTTTGAAAATTCTGGATCGGATCATAGATCACAACGGCATTTTCCCGCCGGGCGTGGGAATACCAGTCGGGAACCTTACTTCACAGTTATTCGCGAATGTATACTTGAACAAACTGGATCAATATGTAAAACACGTCCTGAAAATGAAATATTATGTTCGCTATATGGACGATTTTATAATATTATCAGAGGATCCGGAAGAGTTGCGGCACGTTCTGGAACTGATAGAAGAATTTCTTCGCCGGGAATTAAAACTGGAACTGAACCCGAAGACAACGATCCTTGCAGCAAAGAACGGAATAAACTTCGTAGGGTATATTCACTTCAAAGATCACAAGAGGGTAAGAAAGGACGCCATGCGGCGCCTAAAGAAATTATTAAAAGCCTTCGACACTGGGGAAGTAGAACTGGAAGACTTCGATCGTTCAATCGAAAGCAGGTTCGGCCACATGAAACACGCAGACAGCTATATTTTGATAGAGGAAACACAGGAGAAAATAAAAGAAATCAAGGAAAGGAAGGCGTCGGCCTGAAAACAGGTCAGAAATTGCCGCCCTTTCCTTTTATTATCTTTATAAAAGAAAGGTGGTGAAAAACATGGAAAAGTTAATTCATATCTATGCGGAAGCAGCGGGAAACACATTTTTGCAGTTAGTTTTGATCGCGGTGGTGATTGATACGATTTTCGGAGTTCTTCGCGCGATCAAGGAAAGAAGGTTCAATTCTAATTTCGGGATCAACGGCGCGATCAGAAAATGCGGAATGTTAGTTTGCCTTCTTGCACTGGTTACGGTGGATCATATTGTAGCGGTAAACCTGATCGGCTTCATTCCGCAGGAAGTGCGCGCAGTAATGGCGGTAGACAGGATCGGAACAATGGAGTTCTTCGCGATCCTTTTTGTAGCCTATGAGATCATAAGCATTTTGAAAAATATGTATCTTTGCGGCCTTCCGGTAAAGAAGATCTGGCAGACTGTAAAGGCATTTCTGCAGAAGTACACAGACGAACTTCCGACAGACGAAGAAGCAGAAGAACCGGAAACACTGGAAGAGGTAGCAACACAGGAAGAAGGGGCGGCGAAATGACGAAAAAAGAATTTGTTTCACTGTTAGGGGAGCAGGCCCGCGCCGATATGACAAAAACGGGGATCCTTGCAAGTCTCACGACAGCGCAGGGAATACTTGAAAGCGGGTATGGTACAAGAGAACTTGCAGTGAACGCAAATAATATTTTCGGAATGAAAGCCGAACTTTCCGGCAATAACTGGCCGTCCGATTGGGGCGGCCAGACATACACAAAGGAAACGAACGAACAGAAGCCGAACGGCGAAGTCTACACAATAACGGCAGCGTTCCGAAAATATGAAAGCATGGCCGAAAGTATCAAGGATCATTCCGATTACTTAGCAAGAGCGAAGAAAGGGAACGATCTTCGATATGCGGGACTTGTAGGCGAAAGAGACTACAAGAAAGCGATCCAGATCGTAAAGGCCGGCGGCTATGCGACAGACAATAATTACGTTTCAAAAATATGTTCCATTATAGAAAAATGGAACTTGACGCAGTACGACACACAGGAAGCGGGGCAGAATATGAATATTAAAATCATTGACGCAACCATGAAGAAAAGCCCGTGTTTGACAGGCGGGCGCACGATCAAACCGATCGGCCCTTATCTTCATTCTATCGGTTGCCCTTGCGAAAAAGCAATGAACATAATTAACAACGAGAACCGCGCAGACGCTGGCGCCGGCGTTCACGCGGTTATTCAGCACACCGGGGAAGTTTATGTGGGACTTCCGATCAATCCGGAAAAGAAAACGGCCGTTAGAAACTGGCATGGCGGCAGCGGACCGAAGGGGAGTTGTAATAATACCCATATCGGCGTAGAAATGACAGAGCCGGCCACGATTAAATATACCGGCGGCGCGTCATGGATCGAACTTTCCGACGGCAGCAACACGAAAGCGGTTGTTCTGAAAAATTACAGAAACGCCGTGGAATACTTCGCGTATTTGTGCCAGAAGTTCGGGTGGAACCCGGAGAAAGACGGCGTTATTCTTTCCCATTCGGAAGGACACGCCCGCGGGTATGCCACAAACCACGCAGACGTTGAACATATTTGGAAAAAGTACGGCCTGACAATGGACCAGTTCAGAAAGGACGTAAAAGCAGCCATGACAGGCGGCGCCATTTCGGTTTCAGGATCGCCCGCGGTGACAGACACGGGCGCGCAGGGCGTGAAGGCGCTTTCTGGTACGGTAACGGTAATTTACACCGGATCCGACGGCTTGAACGTGAGAACAACGCCTTCGTTTACTTCCGGAAATGTGAAGAAGGTTGTAAAAAATGGCGCAGCCTTCACGGTTACCGGAATTTCCAAAGACGAAAAATGGTACCAGATCAACGACGGCGGGGCAGCGGCCTATATAACAGCCGTTCCGGACTATGTTTCATTCAAGGCAACACCGGAACAAAAGGCAAGCACAGCGGGAACCGGTTATTTCAGAGTAAGAAAAGACTGGAAGGACGCGGCAAGCCAGATCGGAGCCTTTAAGGATAGAGAAAACGCCGTGGAACTGGCAAAGCAAAACGCCGGTTATTATGTCTTTGACAACGACGGAAACAGGATCTACCCGGAAGCACCGGCGGCGCCGGTTGCTGCAGAATACAAAGTGAACGTGACGACTTCGGATCTTCGTATCAGGAAAGGACCGGGAACAACGTTCGACTACTGGAAGAAAGATGGAAAACCCGTCTACACAGGAAAGGGAGCCTTTACAATCGTAGAGGAAGCAGAAGGCCCCGGCGCTTCAAAATGGGGCTTGTTAAAAGCCTACGCCGCAGGCCGTAACGGTTGGGTTTCCCTTGACTACGCAAAGAAAGCGTAAAAAGTAACTATCAACAGTTCATGAAAACCCCTTGAAAGTCAGAAAAAGGAATAATATGTCACCGAAACCCCGTCAATAAAAGGCGGGGTTTATTATTTAAAAAAATATAACATATTCCGGAATATATATTGACATATTCCGGAATATGTTATATAATAAAGACAGTTAAGGAAGACTTAACGAATACATGGGCAAGCATAGAAAGGAGAACAACATGAGCGAAATGGATAAAAAGGAAATAAAAGAAGTCATAGAATGGTGTGACGAAAAGGGGCATAGCGAACATGAAATCTTAGAATTGATAAGACGAATTGTTGACGCGAAGCCGCGAGAAGAAAATGAATAAGAAATAAGGGACACAGAAAGGGCGGTGGACTTGCCAAAGCCGCCCGATCCGTTAAATTCATTATAAAAGGAATAAGACAAAATGGCAAGAGCAAAGAACGAAGAGTTTAACCAGATTAAATATCAGAACGAATTTAAGAAGGCAAATTATGATCGCGTGGAAATCCTTGTGAAAAAAGGAGAAAGGGCAATTATAAAAGAAATAGCAGCAGCAGCAGGACAAAACGTAAGTGAATATATAAATCAGGCGATAAAAGAAAGAATGGAACGCGATCAGCGCATGACGGCAGAAGAACAGGAATAATAAAAAGGACTATATAACAACGGGCGCCGGCCTTTCCAATCTGGAAGGGATAGCGCCCGCTGTGGTTATATAGTTATCCTTCAAGTACAAGATCATAGAATACATTTTCGGAAAGTATTTCTATGTCGTGGCCTTTGAGGATCAGATCTTCGGCCTTTTTCTGCTTGTTGCTTTTCCCATCCTTGATAGACTGGCAAAAGTCATTATTACCCAAAATTAAATAGTTCGTTTTCTTCGTGACATTATCGCCAACAGAACCGCCAAAATCAACGACTAATTGCATAGCGTCTTTACGCGACATTTTTTCAAGTGTTCCAGTGACCACACACACTTTACCAAAAAGCGGGTGAGAGGTATCGAAAGAAATGTTTTCCGTAGAAATATCTTTAGCGTGCAGTTCGCTTCTTTTACTGGATAATTTGAAATCTTCGAGACTTTGTCCGGTGGCTAAAATATCGGCTTGCAATTTTTCAAAAATGGCGTTGCATATTTCACAATCAACGGCCGCCCTATGAGCGCCGGCGGTAGAAATTCCGTAATGATCGGCAACGGTTGCTTGCTTATGATTTTTTAGACCAGGAAGAATTTTCCGCGCGATCCGCATAACATCAATAAAGGAGTTTGACAAAATAAGCGAGCGACAGTTCAGAAGATTGTCATATAAAAAGTTAATATC
>ENA-UOOA01006457-UOOA01006457.1-human-gut-metagenome-genome-assembly--contig:-P61old-NODE-6457-length-11291-cov-7.126824_pt1 | contig 11291 bp, 8 predicted proteins | sample MGYA00242467_ERZ724014 | MGnify/ENA metagenome assembly ERZ724014
CCGGCGCTGGCGGTGGGCTGCGGGGAGGTCTTTCTGCCGTATCGGCCGTTTCCCTCGCTGCAGGAGGTGCAGCAGCGCCTGCACGCCATCCGGCACCCGGAAAAGCTGTTCAATTCCCGCCGGCTGGAATATACCTACCTGCACAATCTGGAAATGCACCTTTCCGGCGCGGCGGAGAAGGCGCCCGCCGGCCTGGCCTACCGGCAGACGGCAGTGGCTGTCGGCGACCTTGTGCTGGTGCCCTTTCCCTTTGAGGTGTTTTCAAAGATCAGCCTGCAGCTGCGGGCGCACAGCCCCTATCCGCACACATGGCTGCTGTCGGCGGTGAACGGATACTACGGCTACCTGCCGTCACAGGATCAGATTGATGCCGGCGGCTATGAGATTGATGTTTTTCTGACGGCCAATCTCTATACCCTCACGGATGATACGGATCAGCGTATTATCCGGGAAAATCTGCAGATTATCCGGCAGCTGCGGGAGGCCGCCGGAACCGATATATGAGAGAAAAAAACAGGTGGTGTGAGCGCATGAGCAAAGTGACTGTTCCCATTGGAATGCAGGAGGATCTGGATCTGGAGGCCGCCGTGGCCTATCTCAGAAAGATTCGCTGTGAGCGGGTGTTCCTTGCCCAGATTTACCGCGCCCTTGAACGGGATGCCGACTATTTTGCTGTTTTGGAGCGGGTTCGCCAGCGCATGGCGTTTTTCCGCAATGCGGGCTTTGAGGTGGGGATATGGCTGCCCACCATCGGCTACGGCGGCCCGGTGCTGGAGCGCAACCGCGCGGTTTCAGACCGGCTGACGCATATCCGGTCGATCACCGGCCGGGTGGCCGAGGATGCCCTGTGCCCGACGGACGGGCAGTTTGTGGATATCATCTGCGCAATGCTGGCGGATCACGCGGCGCTGCATCCGGATCTGCTGATGCTGGATGATGAGCTTTGCCTGTCGGTGCGTCCCGGCATCGGTTGTGCGTGTGAGCGGCATCTGGCCGAATACCGGCGCCGTCTGGGAGAGGATGTGGCGCTGGAGGAGCTGCCGGATAAGCTGTTTACCGGTGGCCGCAGCCGCTACCGGGATGTGTGGCTGGAGCTGATGGGGGACACCCTCCGCAGCTTTTGCCGCCGGATGCGGGAGGCGGTGGATCAGGTGGATCCGACCATCCGCATGGGCTTCTGTGCCGGCTTTACTTCGTGGGATCTGGAGGGGGCCGATGCACTGGAACTGACAAAAATTCTGGCCGGGAATACCAGGCCTTTCCTGCGCTTCACCGGCGCGCCGTACTGGACGCCGGGTCATCGCTTCCAGACGCAGCCGCTCTCGGTGGTGATCGAGTGTGCCCGCCAGCAATATGCCTGGTGCCGGGATACAGGCGTCGAGGTCTTTACGGAGGGGGATACCTACCCCCACAATCGCTGCCATGTGGCGGCGGCCTATCTGGAATGCTTTGATCTGGCCACGCGGGTGTCCGATGATATGGACGCGCTAAAATACTTCTTTGGCTATGTCTCCCCCCTCGGGTACGAAACAGGCTATATCGACAGCCATATCCGGCATATGCCGCTGCATGAGTCGATCACAGCCATGTGCGGGGATAAGACCGCCGTGGGCATCCGGGTGTATCAGACCATGCATAAGTGCCGTGGGCAGCATTTTCCGGGCCATTTCATCGGCGAACGGGCGATCATGCAGCGGTGGTTTTCCTCAGCGGCGTGTCTGCTGTCCACCCAGGCCATCCCCACTGTCTATGAGGGCCGGGGGATCTGCGGCATTGCCTTCGGCGATGATGCCCTGGCGCTGGATGAAGCCGCCCTGTCCGGCGGCATGATCCTGGATGTGCAGGCAGCCATGCTGCTGGCGGAGCGGGGCGTGGATACCGGCCTGCTTTCCGCTGCCCCTCTGTGGAACGAATATGCAGAAAAATTCGAAGCCTTTGGCATTGATACGGTACAGAACGGCACATGCGGCGTGTACGCTATGGAGGTGGCGGATGGTGTGCAGGTGCAGAGCCGTTTCCACGGCGATGACGGTACCTATGTCGCCTCCTATTGCTATGAGAACGCCGCCGGGCAGCGCTTTTTGGTCTATGGCTTCTGCGGCGATGAGGTGCGCTATGAGAGCAGCACCCTGCGCTCCTATTGCCGTGGCCGGCAGATCAATGCCCTGCTGCCATGGCTGTGCGGAAAGGCCTCTCCCGCAGTCTGCGAGGGGCATCCGTTCCTCTATTGCCTGTGTAAGGAGAAGGAAGACGCCATGGCCGTTGCCTATATCAATTGCCATCCGGATGAGATCTACGATGCGCAGGTCACGCTGTCCCGTCCGGCGCGCCGCATCCGTTTCTTGAATTGCGAGGGGACCCTGCAGGGGAATACGGTTACGATCCGGTATATCAAGGCCTTTGGCTTTGCCGCCTTTGAGGTGGATGAGGAATAACGGACGATAAAAAAGCGCAGAAAAGCTGACGCTTTCTGCGCTTTTTTGCTCAAAATCGGACGGAAAATGCGGTTTTTGCACCGGTTTTTGCGCAAAATGATGGCCAAAAAACCGATAAATTCAGGCGGATTGCGGTATCTACGGGTTATTTTTTGCCGCCGAAATCCATGCGCACGATCTGCATGTTCATCCTGCGGTCGCCCACCCTGGCCAAAAAGCGGAAAAAGCCGCTCACCGACGGATCCTTCAGGTCGTGGTAGCCCAGCATATAGCCGCGGCTGGATACCTGCGTGGCCGGATCCCAGGCCGAAAGCTCCCGCACGGCATCTGCCACAGCAAAATACGCGCCGACATCCTGGATCTCGGCATCCTTGATCCAGGTTTTCAGCATCAGCTTGACGGCGCTTTTGTTTGCGGCGTCAAAGACCAGCCGGCTGCCCGGAAAGGCCCCGGCCATGGCCTGCGTGAGCGCCCGGACCTGCTCCTTCAGAAAGTAGTAGAACACGCCGGCTGCAAAGAACACCGCACCGTCGGCAGCCTGGATGCTTTGGAACCAGGCTGTGTCGTTCAGATCGCAGGGAAGGTTTGTTTCCCGCTCACCGGCGGGCAGCAGCTCATTGCGCACAGCGATCACCTCGGGAAAATCGAGGTTATAGATTTTGCAGCGCCCGTTATCGCAGCGCCGGCCGGTATCGTCCAGCCCACAGCCGAGGTTGACCACCGCGGCATTCGGATGGGCTTTCAGGTACTCGGTTACCTCAAAGGCGAGATCCCGCTGGCGCATCGTGACCTCCAGAAACCCGAAGCGCTGCATCAGGCTGCCGGATTTTTTCGCCAGTGCGGAAAAATCGTAGTCAATGCTGTCCATCAGCTTTGCGGCCGTCTCATCCCGGAATAGGCCGGGATACAGCGTCGACGCCATCTTCCGCCCGTACAGCGGGATCACCAGTGTTTCCTGTACGGTGTTTTTTTCAATATGGTATTTCATGTGGTGGGTTCTCCTTTCTGCAGAAACGGCAGCTCCGGCAGCCGGCCCTGCTCCATAATAGAGATCAGCATGGCGGCAAAGCCCTCCGGATCGCGTATCTGGTATTGCATATGGTTATATCCCTCCCATACCGGGAAGTGGCCCTGCGGGTAAGTCTGCATGACCGCGCTGCGGTATTTGTAGTGCTCCTCGATGCTTCCAAAGGAAAAATAGGTGTTTTGCTGCAGTGCCGGCGGCAGAGGCGGAAATGGCTGATCCTCCAGGCTGTCCGCCAGCTGGCGGCGGATATTGCCGTAGCGGAGCGCCTGTCCTGCGGCGATAAAATAGGGCTTGATCGTCTCATCGTCGCACCACAGGAGCTTTTTCAGGGTTTTGCCCTTTGACCAGTACAGGCTTTTGATGGCAAGGAACAAAAACGGCGTCATGAGCCGGCGGGTGGCCTTTCCGATGCGGGCGAACTGTCCGCCGTCGAAAAAGACATGCTCCACCGGCAGCGCTGTCCGTGCCAGAAAGGCCATGGCCAGGTCGGCGCCGATGGAGGAGGCCACCACCATGCGCAGGCGCGTGACCCCGGCCTGTGTGAGAAACTGCTCCACCTGCCGGATCTCGTCAGCCTTGCTGCGGTATTTTTGCCCGGGGCAGTACACAGTGGCGGTGGGCAGGATGCAGAAGTACCGGTCCTGCAGATGCTTGGCCACAGGCAGGCTGCTGGCCCCGGTCACGCCCATGGCGTGGAAGAATAGAATAACCGGTTTGGTGTGATCACCGTATGTTTCAAACAGCATGGCGTTTTTCCTCCGGTTTCCTCAGCGGTTTCGGCGGTAGCCGGCCTCATCGCGGTATTCGGGGTGCTCCTGCAGGTACGGGTCCCGGTCGCCGCAGATGGTATAGTCGCACCTGCAGCCGTTTGCGCAGGTGGTTTTGCGTACCAGCCGGGCGTGGATGCACTCCATGGCCTCAAAATCCGGATTGCACAGCGCCGGCATCACCTCAAGCAGCCCGTGCTGTTTGGCGAATTCCGCCGTTGGACAGGTGGTAAACTCGTAATAGATCGGCGCTTTCGCATCGTATGGCGCCACATGCATCGTAAAATCGCCCCATTTGTCGCACCGCTTTTTGGCATTCTGGAACGCTTTGTGCAGCAGCTTTTTGAAAAGCGGCTTGTTGCAGTCCACAAATTTCAGCTTCCGGAAAGCGCCGAGGAACAGGTTTCCCTCCATTTCCTCAATCTCCTCCAGGCTGGTGACCTGCCGGCAGACCACATAATAGGCCATCAGGGCGATGCAGTCGTAATTGCCGCCGCGGCCATTGTGAAAATTCTTTTTCCCGCCCAGGTCCGTGCGCCAATCGGAGAGGAATGCGGCGTACTGCAGCTGCACCCGTTCCCAGACGGCCTCCTGCTCCTGTGGCGGATAGTGCAGGGCGATCTTTCTGCGGATCTCCTTTTTGCAGGGCTTGGTATACAGCACATGGCATGTGCGGTCAAAGGCTACCTCGCAGTCTTTCATTTCCGTTTCCCTCCCAGCAATCAAATCGAGACAAAGCGTTACCCGGCGCCCGCTGCAGGGCGTTTCGCCGGAGAATGGCGGTTAGCAATAACTAACCCACAGGTGCATTGTAGCACGGTTATGCCGGATTTTCAATAGAAAAACGCGATTTTTTCCTTTTTTCGACCGGCAGCCGGGTATCCCTTGCATTTTCCGGTTTCTGTGCTACAATGGGCGTATAATCCGCAAGGCCGGCGGCATAGCGCCGGCGGAAAGGGGAGGGGCACAGATGAAGCTACTGTTCCGGCAACGGTTTTTCTCATGGTTTGACAGCTACGATATCTACGGCGAGGCCGGGGAGATCCTGTACACGGTCAAGGGGCAGCTTGCCTGGGGGCATTGCCTGAAGATCTTTGATGCGGCCGGCCGTGAGGTTGGCACGGTGCGGGAGCGGGTGTTCCGTTTTCTGCCGTGCTTTGAGCTGTACTGCGGAACGCAGTACAGCGGCTGCGTGAGAAGGCTGCTGACCTTTTTCCGGCCGCAATACACGGTGGAGTGCAATGGCTGGCAGGTACAGGGCGATCTTTTCGGATGGGAATACACGGTGATTACGGGAGACGGCCGCCCGGTGGCCACCGTCTCCAAGCAGCTGTTCCAGTGGACGGACACCTATGGCATCGAGGTGGTGCGGCCGGAGGATGCCCTGTGTGTACTGATGCTGGTGCTGGCCATTGATGCGGAGAAATGCTCACGCAACAATACGTAAACGGACAACCTGCCGGCTGTGTGCCGGCTTATATAAGGAGGAATTCAGATGAAAATTGAGGAACTGGACCGCAATTTTGCTGCCAGGGCAGTGGAATATACGGGCATGAAGGCCTACCCGGTGCCGGGTGAGCCGTTTGCCCTGTACGGGGTGCGCTGGGCGGAGGGCGACGGCTTTCTGCGCATGCCGGCACAGGTTGCCCGGCAGGTCAGCGATGGCGTCGCCTGCCTTAACACCCACACCTCCGGCGGCCGCGTCCGCTTCCGCACGGATTCCCGGCGGGTGGTGCTGCGCTGTGTGCTGCCCAGCAAGGATGTGATGCCCCATATGCCCTTCACCGGCTCCGGCTGCTTTGATCTGTATGCCGATGGGGAATACGCCAATGTGTTCCGCCTGGAGCCGGACGGGCACGATGGCTATGAGGCGACGGTTTCCCTCGGTGAGCGGAAAATGCGGGATATCGTGATCAATTTTCCGCTGTACAACCCGGTTTCAGCGCTGTGGCTGGTGCTGGAGGAGGATGCAGCCGTGCTGCCGCCCACGCCCTATACCCGCGAAAAGCCGGTGGTCTTCTACGGCTCCTCCATCACGCAGGGGGGCTGCGCCTCCCACCCCGGCAATGCGTATGCCGGTATGCTCTCCCGGTGGCTGGATACGGATATCTACAATCTGGGCTTTTCCGGCAATTGTCACGGGGAGCAGGTGATGGCCGAGTATGTGGCCGGCCTCTCTATGGGCGCCCTTGTGCTGGACTATGACCATAACGCCCCCAAGGCCGAGGAGCTCGAGCGGCAGCATGAGGCGTTCTTCCGCACGGTGCGGGCGGCACAGCCGGAGCTGCCGGTGCTGATCGTCTCTACGGCGGATCGCTCTTTCGGCGCCGAGACGGAGAACCGCCGCGCCGTTATCCGCCGTACCTATGAGCATGCAGTGGCGGCGGGGGACACGCATGTGGCCTTCCTGGACGGGCAGACCATCTATGCGCCGGTGGGGCTGAGCCTGTGCACGGTGGACGGCTGCCACCCGAACGATCTCGGTTTCTACTGCATGGCTAAGGCCATCGGCCGTGAGCTGGAAAAGCTGCTGTAAATACAACAAGGTTGGCGGAGGTCTCTGAAGGAAACGGAGACCTCCGCTTTTTTGCGTATCCGGGGCAAAAGTGATTTTCTCTTGACAGAAACGCAAAATATGGGGTAAAATAAAACGATGTGACCACTGGATATTGTTGCAAAGGACTGATCGAGAGCATGGCAAGTAAAAAGCCGGTATACGATAATGAGAGCATTACCGCCCTCAAGGGTGCCGACCGTGTGCGTAAGCGTCCCGGGGTAATGTTTGGCTCGGACGGGCTGGAGGGCTGCGAGCACGCGGTGTTTGAGATTCTCTCCAACTCGGTGGATGAGGCCAGAGCCGGCTATGGTACCCGCATCGTGATCACGCAGTATGAGGATCAGTCCATCGAGGTGCAGGATTTCGGCCGTGGCGTGCCGGTGGACTATAACCAGAAGGAGCAGCGCTATAACTGGGAGCTGATCTTCTGTGAGCTGTATGCCGGCGGCAAGTACGATACCGACGATTATACCCTGGGCCTCAATGGTCTTGGTGCCTGCGCCACGCAGTATGCCTCCGAGTATATGGATGTGGAAGTGCGGCGTGACGGCTTCCTCTACACCCTGCACTTTGAGCACGGTGAAAATATCGGGGGACTGAAAAAGGAGCCGTATGCGAAAAAGGATACCGGCACCCGCATCCGCTTTAAGCCGGATATCCAGGTATTCACCGATATCACCGTGCCGCAGGAATACTTTGCCGATACCCTGCGTCGGCAGGCGATCGTCAACCCCGGTCTGCTGTTCCATTTCCGCCGGCAGCAGGGGCGCAGCTATGAGGAGCAGGATTATCAGTACGAAAACGGCATTGCCGACTATGTGCGGGAGGTGGCCGGCGAAGAGGCGCTGACCGCTGTGCAGAGCTGGTCGACGGAGCGCACCGGCCGCGACCGTGAGGACAAGCCGGAATATAAGGTGAAACTGAATGTCGCTATGTGCGTCTCCAACAAGGTGGAGCTGCTGGAATACTACCACAATTCCAGCTGGCTGGAGCATGGCGGCTCACCGGATAAGGCGGTGCGCAGCGCGTTTGTTTCGCAGATCGACGCCTACCTGCGCAAAAACGGGAAGTACACCAAAAATGAGAGCAAGATCACCTTCCAGGACATCCAGGATTGCCTGGTGCTGGTGTCCTCCTCCTTCTCCACCCAGACCTCCTATGAAAACCAGACCAAAAAGGCCATCAACAATAAGTTTATCCAGGAGGCGATGACCGAGTTTCTGCGGCATTCGCTGGAGGTCTATTTTATCGAGAATAAAATGGACGCAGATAAGCTGTGCGACCAGGTGCTGATCAATAAACGCAGCCGCGAAAAGGCGGAAAGCACCCGCCTGAACCTGAAAAAGACGCTGCAAAGCAGCAACGATCTGGCCTCCCGCGTGCCGGGCTTTGTGGATTGCCGCAGCCGGGATGTGCAGGTGCGTGAGCTGTTTATTGTGGAGGGCAAATCCGCCATGGGCGCCTGCGTGCAGGCGCGGGATTCGGAATTCCAGGCGGTCATTCCGGTGCGGGGCAAGATCCTCAACTGCCTGAAGGCGGAATACGAGAAGATCTTCAAGAGCGAGATCATTGTCAATCTGCTGAAGATCATGGGCTGCGGTGTGGAGGTGCGCTCCAAGGCGAACAAGAACCTGGCTACCTTTGATCTGTCGCTGCTGCGCTTCAGCAAGATCATCATTTGTACGGATGCCGATGTGGACGGCTTCCAGATCCGCACGCTGATCCTGGCAATGCTCTACCGCCTGACACCGACGCTCATCGAACAGGGCTATGTGTACATTGCCGAAACGCCCCTGTACGAGATCAATACCAAAACCGATACCTATTTTGCCTATAACGACCGCGAAAAGACGGCTATCCTTGAGCAGATCGGGGAGACTAAGTACACCATCCAGCGCTCCAAGGGACTGGGCGAAAACGAGCCGGAGATGATGTCGCTGACCACAATGAACCCCGCCACCCGGCGGCTGGTGAAGGTGAACCCCACCGATGTGGAGGCTACGGCGCAGATGTTTGATGTGCTGCTGGGCGATGACCTGGACGGCCGCAAGCGCATTATTGCCGAGCATGGGGCGGAATATCTGGATATGCTGGATCTGGAGTAAAGGAGGGAGAGCCACATGGCACAGAAGAAGACCAAAACGGCGGCACAGCCGAAAAAGGGGCTGCCCGCCAATGCCCACATCACCGGTGCCGGCGAGGTGGAGCAGCAGGAGATCACCTATACCCTGCGGGAAAACTATATGCCCTACGCCATGAGCGTCATTATGTCGCGCGCGATCCCGGAGATCGACGGCTTCAAGCCCTCGCACCGCAAGCTGCTGTATACCATGTATAAGATGGGTCTGCTGCAGGGCGGCATGATCAAATCGGCCAATATCGCCGGCCAGACAATGAAGCTTAATCCGCACGGCGATGCCGCCATTTACGATACCATGGTGCGCCTTTCCCGCGGCAATGAGGCACTGCTGCACCCCTATGTGGACTCCAAGGGCAACTTTGGTAAGGCCTATTCTTCGGATATGGAGTGCGCCGCCTCCCGGTATACAGAGGCAAAGCTGGCGCCTATCGCAGCGGAGCTGTTCCGGGATATTGACCGGGATACGGTGGATTTTGTCGATAACTACGATGCCACCATGAAGGAGCCAACGCTGCTGCCGGTCACCTTTCCGTCTATTCTGGTAAACAACAATCTCGGCATTGCCGTGGGTATGGCCAGCAATATCTGTTCCTTCAATCTGGCCGAGGTGTGCGAGACCACCGTGGCGGTGATGAAGGATCCGGAGCACGATCTGCTCTCCACCCTCAAGGCGCCGGACTTTCCCGGTGGCGGCCGGCTGATCTATGACCGGGCGGATCTGCAGAAGATCTACGAGACCGGCCGCGGCAGTATCCGCGTGCGGGCGGTGTATACCTATGATAAAGAGCACAACTGCATTGATGTGACCGAAATCCCGTATTCCACCACCATCGAGGCCATCATCCAGAAGGTAACAGAGCTGGTGAAGGCCGGCAAGGTGCGGGAGGTCAACGATATCCGCAATGAGACGGATCTGCAGGGCCTCAAGATCACCATCGACCTCAAGCGCGGCACCGACCCGGACAAGCTGATGAACAAGCTGTTTGCCGCCACGCCGCTGGAGGACTCCTTTGGCTGCAATTTTAATGTGCTGGTGGGCGGCGTTCCCCGCGTGATGGGGGTGCGCGGCCTGCTGGAGGAGTGGATCGCCTTCCGCGTGGAAAGCGTACGGCGGCGCACCTATTATGACCTGACGAAGGCCAAGGAAAAGCTGCATCTGCTCAAGGCGCTGGAAAAGATCCTGCTGGATATTGATAAGGCCATCCACATCGTGCGCGAGACGGACGAGGAGGATGAGGTGGTGCCGAACCTGATGATCGGTTTTGGCATTGACCGGGTGCAGGCGGAGTATGTGGCGGAGATCAAGCTGCGCCACCTGAACCGGGAATACATCCTCAAACGCCTGGCGGATGTGACCGAGCTGGAAAAGACGGTGGCGGATCTGGAGGATACGCTGGCCAGTAAGAGCCGCATCCGCCGCATCATCATCGGTGAGCTGCAGGATGTGGCCAAAAAATACGGCCAGCCCCGCCGCACCCAGCTGCTGTATGCGGCGGACATCCGCGAGGAGGCGGAGGAGGAGACGCCGGTGGCGGAGTACCCCTGCACCTTCTTCTTCACCCGCGAGGGCTATTTCAAGAAGATCACCCCACAATCGCTGCGTATGAGCGGGGAGCAGAAGCTGAAAGAGGGCGACGAGATCGTCCAGACGATGGAAAGCAACAATAACCGGGAGCTGCTGTTTTTCAGCGATCGTGCTGCCGTGTACAAGTGCCGCGCCGCGGATTTCAAGGATACCAAGGCCAGCGTGATGGGCGAGTATATCCCCGGCCGGCTGCAGTTTGATGCCGGCGAGAGCGCCCGCTATATGGTAGCTGTGGAGAAGTATACCGGCTATATGCTGTTCTTCTTTGAAAACGGCAAGGTGGCCAAGGTGGATATGGCGGCCTATGAGACCAAGACCAACCGCCGCAAGCTGGTGGGGGCTTACAGCGATAAATCCCCGTTGGTGGCGCTGTTCTATGTACCGGAGAATGCCGAATTCCTGCTCACGGCGACCTCCGGCCGCCGGCTGCTGGTGCACACCGGTGCCGTGGCCTCCAAGGCGACCCGTTCCACCATCGGTGTGCAGGCTATGACCCTCAAGGGGCGGCATACGCTGCAGAGCGTGCAGCCGTATACCGCCGGGTCGCTGGCCAAGGAGAACCGCTATCGCACCAAATCGCTGCCGGCCGCCGGCGCCATGCCACAGGCGGAGAATTTCGGTGAGCAGTTATCCTGGGGCGCACCTTGATTTTACGGTTATCGTAGTATTCGTTGTGCGCCCCGCGGAAGAATGGGCACGGCCCATTCATCCGCGGTGGTATCATATCCGGGGCGCACCGTAAATTTGTTATTATCGTAGTATTCATTGTGCGCCCCCCGA
>ENA-UOOA01006459-UOOA01006459.1-human-gut-metagenome-genome-assembly--contig:-P61old-NODE-6459-length-11288-cov-3.986023_pt1 | contig 11288 bp, 9 predicted proteins | sample MGYA00242467_ERZ724014 | MGnify/ENA metagenome assembly ERZ724014
AGCTGCGGTTTCTACAAGGACCGCGAGGTTATCGTTACCGAGTAACTGTATACTCTGGATACGATGCCGTTCCAACTGGAACCACAATGGCCGGCTCAATGAGTCGGCCATTTTTGTATAAGGAGCATATGAAATGAGTAACGTTCGCGTTTGTGTAGACGTTGTGGGCGGAGACGAGAAGCCCCAGGTTGTCCTCGACGGTATCGAGGCTGCACTTGCGGCAGATCCCGAGATCGAGGTCTTGGCCGTCGGTCCCGCCGAAATCGTCAACCCCTTTGCCGCAGCGCATGCTCGTGTGGAGGCCTTGGAGGCCCCCGACGTCATTAGCATGGAGGACGATCCCATCCGCGCCGTGATGACCAAGCGCAAGTCTTCGATCGTGCTTGCGTGCCGTGCCATTAAGAAGGGCAATGCGGACGCGTTTTTCTCGGCCGGCTCGACCGGTGCCATGACTGCTGCCGCCACGGCCTACGTCACGCCGTTTAGGTATTTGGCAGAGGGTAAGAAGCAGCCGGTCCGTCCGTGCCTGACCAACGCACTGCCCAATCGCGCCGCCGGCCTGACGGTGCTGTGCGATATGGGCGCCAATCCCGATGTCACGGCGGACGACATGGTGCGTTTCGCCCAGATGGGCGCGGCCTATGCCCGCGTGGTTTTGGGCATTGAGCATCCCCGCGTGGGCCTGCTTGCCAACGGCACCGAGGACGAGAAGGGCTCCAACTTTACCAAGTCGTGCTTCCCGGCCATGAAGACCGCGGTTCCCGGCTTTGTGGGCAACTGTGAGGGCACCGACCTTACGTCGGGCAATTTTGACGTCGTGGTCGCCGACGGCATGTCGGGCAACATCGCGCTCAAGGCCACCGAGGGCGCTGCCAAGTTTTTGCTGCAGGAGCTCAAGGGTGCCTTTATGTCCTCGCTCGGCACCAAGATCGCCGCGCTGCTCATTAAAAAGCAGATGCGCGAGATTAAGGCCAAGCTTTCGGGCGACGCCAAGGGCGGCGCGATTCTGCTGGGCCTGCGCGGTGTCGTGTTGATCGGCCACGGCGCCACGTCGGTCGAGGCCGTCAAGAACGGTACGCTTGCCGCGGCCCAGGCCGTACGTGCCGGGCTTGTCCAGGACGTTGCCAATTCCATGGACGGTATCGTTTTGTAAGAGCCCCGTTACGTGGCTCAACCTGTACCGTGTGGGGTAGAATCGGAGCCGTATTGCAACGCGGCTCCGATTGCCGTGTTGTGTTGTGTTCCATGACATACGAGAGGAAGCGCTATGGACCGCTCCGAAATCTTCGATAAGATCGCCGAAATCGCCGCTGACGTGCTGGGTGTCGATGTCGCTGACATTAGCGACGAGACCACTTTTGACGATCTCGATGCCGATTCGCTCGAGCGTCTGCAGCTGGTGACGGCCATTGAGGACGAGTTCGACCTCGAAATCGATGACGAGACCCTGCTGTCGCTCAACTCTGTCGCCGACGCCGTCGACGCGATCGAAAACGCCAAGGAGGCCTAAGTCTTGGCTTTGTCTGAACGACTCACGCGCGCCCAGGAGATTCTGGGCCATGAGTTCAATAACAAGGTGCTGCTGCGCGCGGCGCTCACGCATCCCTCGGCCGTCGAGGGCCTGCCGGTCTCTGCCAGCTATGAGCGCCTTGAATTTTTGGGCGATTCCATTTTGGGCGCCGTGGTGGCCCGTTCGCTCTTTGAGTCCTATCCCGAGTTTGACGAGGGCAAGCTCACACGCCTGAAGGTGTCCCTTGTCTCGGGTGCCACGCTGTCCGAGGTGTCGCACGAGCTGGGTATCGACGACATCATCATCTTTGGCGCCTCCGAGACCGGTACCGGCGCGCGCGGCCTGCACTCGGCGCTTGAGAACGTTTACGAGTCGCTCGTGGGCGCGTTGTATCTGGATGCCGGTTGGGATGCGGCGGCGGAGTTCATCCACCGTACGCTTAAGCCGCACCTGGCCACCGAGCGTGCCGAGCACCCCGCGAACCCCAAGTCGTTCTTGCAGGAGTGCGTGCAGGCAGACGGCCACGAGCCTCCCGCGTATAAGCTGGTCGGCTCCGAGGGCCCCGCGCATGCGCCCACCTTTACCGCTGTGGTGCTCATCGACGGTATTCGCCAGGGCCGCGGCACCGGTTCCTCCAAGAAGGAGGCCGAGGCGGCCGCTGCGCTCGAGGCGCTCGACCGCATGGGCTACACCACCAACGGCGTGATTCTCAACAAGAAGCCTGTCTAAGCGAGGAACCGTGTATCTCAAGTCCCTCACGCTCAAAGGGTTCAAGTCGTTTGCCGACCGCGCCCATATGTCATTTGAGCCGGGCCTGACCGTCATCGTCGGTCCCACCGGCTCGGGAAAATCGAACATCTCCGACTCGATTCTGTGGGTCCTGGGCGAGCAGAGCGCCAAGCAGCTGCGCGGCCAGGCCATGGAGGACGTCATCTTCTCGGGTTCGTCGGCGCGCAAGCCGGTGGGTGTCGCCGAGGTCACCCTGGTGCTCGATAACTCGGACCATATGCTGCCCGTCGACTTTGACGAGGTCGCCATCACCCGTCGTATGTATCGCTCGGGCGAAAGCGAGTACCTCATCAACTCGAGCCCGTGCCGCCTGATGGATATTCAGGACATTCTGCACGATTCGGGTCTGGGCAAGGATACGCATTCCATCATTAGCCAGGGAAAGCTCGATGCCATTTTGCAGAGCCGCCCCGAGGAGCGCCGCGCCCTGGTCGAGGAGGCTGCCGGCATCTCCAAGCACAAGCGCCGCAAGGAGCGTGCGCTCAAAAAGATTAAATCGATGGACGAGCACCTGACCCGTGCCCGCGATATCAATAAGGAGATTGCTCGTCAGCTGCGGCCGCTGGAGCGTCAGGTCGATCGCGCGCGCAAGTATAAAGAGCTGTCCTCGCGCGCGAACGAGCTTACGCAGATGCTGGCCGTCGACGAGCTTCGTTCGCTGCAGTCGCAGTGGAACGACCTGGAGAGCCGCTCTAAGGAGGGCGCTGCCGAGCTTGAGCTTGCGCAATACCGCTTGGGCGAAAAGGAGCGTGAGCTCGAGAAGCTCCAGGTTATGCTCGAGGAAAAGGGCCTGTTTGTGGGCGATCTGGGCGAGCAGCGCCGCCATATGCAAGACGTGGTCGGCCGCATTAACTCAGATATGCGCCTGCTCGAGGAAAAGGGCCACAACATGGTGTCGCGCCTGTCAGACATGCGCGGCCAGATCTCGAGCTCCGAGCATCAGCGCCGTCGCGTGGTCGAGGAGCTCGAGGATGCGCGTGCCCAGCTTGAGGAAGTGACCGGTGCGCACATGCAGGCTCAGGACGACGTTGATGCCGCCGGTCCAGCCGCCGCCCAGCTCCACGAGCGTCGCGTTGCGCTTGACAATCAGATTTCGCAGCTCACGCGCGAGCAGCGCGATGTGCAGCGTGTGGCCGATAACACCGCGCTCGAGCTTGCCAAGGTGAAGGACTCTTTGAGCAATGCCGAGGTCGAGGACAACATGTACGCCTCGCGCCTGGAGCAGATCGACGAGCAGCTCGAGGAGGTCACGGCCTCGCTCGAGAGCCGTCGCGACCGCGCTGAGGAGCTCGACGGCGCGCTTGATCAGGCCCGCCAGGCCCAGGTCGATGCGCGCGAGGCCACCGAGTTTGCCCGTGCAGCCCTTAAAGACTTGCGTGCCCGCGAGAGCGAGGCGCGCAACAAGCTGTCCGAGGTTCGCTCGGAGCTTGCCAGCCAAAAGAAGCTCGATGCCCGCATGGCCGACAGCTCGCCGCTGGTGAGCCGTCTGGTGGGCGCGCTGGGTGATGATGTTTCGGGTCGTCTGGGCGACGTGCTCGAGGCCCCTCTTGAGCTCGAGAGCCTGGTCGAGCAGCTGCTTGCCGGCGATATCGATGCCCTGCTGTTTGATGACGCCGCCACGCTTGAGCGTGCCGGTCGTGCGGCACTGGACCAAAAGAAGGCCTCGGGCGAGGCACTGCTGATGGCGCGCGGCGTGAGCGGCTCTGCTGCTGCTAAGGGCGCTGCCGGTTCGCGTCTGGTCGATCGCCTGTCCGTGCGCGCCGGTTATGGTCCGGTTGTCGAGGCCCTGCTCGGCGGCTATTACGTGGTCGATGACTTGGCTGCTGCGCTGGCGGCACCTGTCGTTGACGGCGTGACCTATGTGACGCCCGATGGCGCCCGCGTGAGCTGTGGCGGCCTGGTGCGCGTGGGGCTCGATGCCGGCGAGGCTTCGGGTGCTCTTGAGCGCAAACGTCGCATTCGCGAGCTGGAGGGCCTGGAGCCCGATTTGGCTGCCGTGTTTGAGCACGTGTCGGATCAGGTCGTCGAGGCCAATGCGGCCGTCGAGGAGGCGCGTGCCGCCGAGGGCGATGCCGCCGGCGAGATCGCCCGTCTTGAGGGCGAGCGCCGCTCGCTGCTCTCTGAGATCGGCCGCTTGGAGCAAAGCGCCAACAATGCCGAGGTCGAGCGCGTGCGCATCTCCAAGCGCCGCGAGCAGGCCGCCGAGGCCGTTCGCGCAGCGCGCCCGCGCGTTGACGAGCTCACCCGTTCGCGCGACGAGGCCCGTGCGCAGGCAAGCGACCTGGGTCTCCAGATTGCCGAAGCCAACGACGAGCTCGATCGCGTGCGCCGTGACGATTCCGAGGCCGCCGGCAAGCTCGCCGATGCCAAGGTGCGCCTGGCCCAGACGAGCGAGCGTCTGCGTTCGCTGAAGGGCCGCGTGCCCGACCTGGAGCATCGCCTGGAGGGCATCGACCGCCGTATCCGCGGAACACGCCAGGCCTCGCGCTCACTCGAGCTGCTGCGTCTGCGCGTCGATCCCATGCACGAGCGCTATTCGGCCCTGCTGGAGCGCGCGTCGGATTGGGCCGCGCGTCTGCGTGACCAGGCTTCGCTCGAGGAGGCGGACTCGGCCTCGCTCAAGAAGACCATCGAGGACGCCAAGGCCGAGGTCTCCTGCGCCAAGGAGCGGGTCGATGCCGCCACGGCGACGCAAAACGAGTTCAAGGTCGCACGTGGCAAGCTCGAGGTGCAGGTGGAGGCTGCCATCAAGGCCATTACCGCCGATGGCACCACGGTACTCGAGGAAGCGCTCATGCTTCCCGCCCCCACCGACCGCGATGCCGCCGAGCGCGAGCTCAACCAGCTCGTGCGCCAGATCAACAACCTGGGCCCTGTGAACCAGGTTGCCATGGAGGAGTACGAGCAGCTCAAGCGCCGCGCCGATTACATCGAGGAGCAGCTGGCCGATCTGGAGAGCGCGCGCAAGGCGCTTACCAAGATTACCGTGGCCATCGACCGCAAGATGCGTAAGGCCTTCCTGGTGACCTTCGAGAAGGTCGATGCGAACTTCCGTGAGATCTTCGCCATGCTGTTCCCGGGCGGCCAGGCACATCTGGAGATGACCGACCCCGAGCATCCGGCCGAGACGGGCATCGAGGTCGTTGCGCAGCCGCGCGGCAAGCGCATTACCAAGATGATGCTCATGTCGGGCGGCGAGAAGAGCCTGACGGCGCTCGCTCTGCTCTTTGCCGTGTATCGCACGCGTACGGTGCCGTTCTATGTGCTGGACGAGGTCGAGGCGGCGCTCGATGACGCCAACCTGTCCAAGCTCATCGGCGCGCTCGACGTGTTGCGTTCCGATACGCAGCTCTTGGTTATCTCGCACCAGCGCCGTACTATGGAGGACGCTGACGTTCTCTACGGCGTCTCGATGCAAGCCGACGGCGTCAGTCGCGTCGTCTCGCAAAAACTTGATCGCGAAACCGGAAAGGTCGTGAATGCATAATGGGATTCTTCGATGCTCTCTCGCGCGGACTTGAGCGCAGCCGCGAGGCCCTCAACGAGGTCTTTTATTTTGGCGGCGAGGTCGATGAGGATTTTTGGGAGGACCTAGAGGACACCCTCGTCATGGGTGACATGGGTGCCGAGGTCGCGATCCAGGTGTCCGATGACCTGCGCGATGCCGCGGCTAAGAAGAACCTTAAGACCGCCCCGCAGCTCCGTCGCGCCCTGGCCGAGCAGCTCGAGCAGCATTTTGTGCCCGTCGAGCGCGATCCGTTCGCTGACACGCCGAGTTGCGTGCTGTTTGTGGGCATTAACGGTGCCGGCAAGACCACGACGGTCGGCAAGATCGCGAGCGCCATGGCTGCCCGCGGCAAGAACGTCGTGATCGGTTCGGCCGATACCTTCCGCGCCGCCGCCATCGAGCAGCTCGATGTGTGGGGCCAGCGCGCCGGTGTCCCCGTCATCAAGCGCGACCGCGGCTCCGACCCGGCAAGCGTTTGCTACGACGTGCTCGACGAGGCCGACAAGCGCGGCAGCGACCTGGTGCTTATCGACACCGCCGGCCGTCTGCACACGAGCCCCGAGCTCATGCGCGAGCTTGCCAAGGTGGTCAACGTGACGCGTAAGCGCGCCGCCAATATGGCCGCCGGCCCCATGCCCGTCTCGGTCGTACTCGTAATCGATGCCGCGACAGGCCAAAACGGTCTGAACCAGGCGCTTGAGTTTAACGAGGCGTTGGGTCTGGACGGTATTATCATGACAAAGCTGGACGGCACGGCTAAGGGCGGTATCGCCATGGCCGTTGCCGAGAAGCTCAAGCTCCCGATCCTGCGCATCGGCGTGGGCGAGCAGGTCGATGACCTGCAAGAGTTCAATGCCAAAGATTTCTGCCGCGCCCTGGTGGGCGAGTCCAATTAAGGAGTGACTAGTGTTTGATTCTCTGAGCGATCGCCTCAACGACACATTTGACCGCCTGCGCGGCAAGGGTAAGCTGACCGAGGCCGATATCACCTCGGCCATGCGCGACATTCGCATGGCGCTGCTCGAGGCCGACGTCAACTTCAAGGTCGTCAAGGAGTTCGTCGCCAAGACCAAGGAGCGCTGCATGACCGCCGAGGTCATGGAGTCGCTGTCGCCGGCGCAAAACGTCGTCAAGATCGTGCTCGACGAGCTCACCGAGATGCTCGGCTCCACCGAGAGCAAGCTCGTCTTTAGCAACCGCATTCCCAATGTCATCATGCTCGTGGGCCTGCAGGGCTCCGGTAAGACTACGGCGGCCGTAAAGCTGGCCTACCTGCTCAAGAAGCAGGGCCGCTCCCCTCTGCTCGCCGCGTGCGACGTCTACCGTCCCGCAGCTGCCGACCAGCTGGCCACGCTCGGTGGAGAGATCGGCGTTCCGGTCTTCCGCGGTGACGGCGAGCATCCGGTCGACATCGCCAAGGGCGCCATCCAGGAGGCCGTCGACCACCTGCGCGACGTGGTCATCGTCGATACCGCCGGTCGTCTGCAGATCGACGAGCAGATGATGCAGGAGGCCGTCGACATCAAGAAGGCCGTCAAGCCCGACCAGGTGTTGATGGTCGTCGACGCCATGACCGGCCAGGATATCGTCAACGTCGTTTCGACCTTCGCCGATCGCACCGACTTTGACGGCGTGATCATCTCCAAGCTCGACGGCGACGCCCGTGGCGGCGGCGCGCTTTCCGTGCGTCAGGTGACCGGCAAGCCCATCAAGTTCGTGAGCATGGGCGAGAAGCCCGATTCGCTTGAGCCGTTCTACCCCGACCGCATGGCCAAGCGCATCTTGGGCATGGGCGATGTTGTCGGCATCATCGAGAAGGCCCAGGAGGCCGCCGATGCCGAGCAGCTCGAGGCCGCCGAGCGCATGCTGCGCGAGGGCTTTACCATGAACGACATGCTCGACCAGATGAAGGCCGTCAAGAAGATGGGCGGCATGAAGGGCATTCTGGGTATGCTCCCCGGTGGCCAACGCGCGCTCAACCAGATGGGCGGCAACCTGGACGAGGGCATCTTTGACAAGAACGAGGCCATCATCATGTCGATGACCAAGGAGGAGCGCCTGCGTCCCTCTATCATCAACGGCCAGCGTCGCGCCCGTATCGCCAAGGGCGCCGGCGTGACCCCCACCGAGGTCAATAGCCTTATGAAGCAGTGGGGCGAGATGAACAAGATGATGGGCCGCATGCGCACGATGGCCAATCAAGCGCAGGCCGGCGGCAAGAAGGGCAAGAAGGGTAAGAAGGGCAAGAAGATGCGCATGCCCAATATTCCCGGTCTGGATGCTATGGGCCTGGGCGGAATGGGCGGCCTGGGAACGGGCGGTCCTAAGTCCGATATGGACCTGCTGCGCCAGATGGAAGCTCAGATGCGCAATAAGAAGTAACGGCTTGATTGAGTCGTGTATGGCGAAGGCCGCCTGGATGGTACTCCAGGCGGCCTTTGCCGTTTGTTCGCAGGTTGTCGCACGCTCGGAAGCGTCCTGACGCGCAGTTTTGCTGCTAGTGGCAGCTGCATCCCTCATGTCCGTCGTGGTCGTGATGGCCGTGGCAGCCGCAGGACTCGCCATGCTCATGGGTGTGCTCGTGGTCATGACCATGACAGTCGCAGGTGGCCTCGCCGGTCTGAGCGAGCGTGCCGTCAATGAGGGCCTCGACGCAGGCGTCGCAGCTGCCCTGGGCGCCCGCATAGACCGTGATGCCGGCCTGGGTGAGCGCATTGATGGCCCCGCCGCCGATACCGCCGCAGATGAGCGTGTCGACGCCACCGTTGGCAAGCAGGCCCGCCAGGGCGCCGTGTCCGGTGCCGCCGGTGCCTACGACCTGCTCGTTGAGCACCTTGCCATCCTGGATGTCGTAGATCTTGAACTGCTCGCTGCAGCCAAAGTGCATAAAGATGTTGCCGTTGTCGTACGTCGTTGCCACCCTCATGGTGCCGACCTCCCTTGTTGGCCATGCGGCCGTCGTCGTGGTGATGGGGGAGTATGCGATATTGCCACCCTCGATACTGAGCGCCCGCCCGTTGACCAGCGCGTTTGCCACCTTGCGATGTGCGCGGCTGCAGATGGCCGCCACGGTGGCACGAGCGATACCCATGTGCTGGGCGACGGTCTGCTGATTGAGGCCCTCCAGGTCGCACAGCCGCAGGACTTCGAGCTCGTCGACCGTCATCTCGATGGCGTCTCCGCTGGCAAGGCCGTCGGGGGTAAAGCCGCGATATTCGGGGATGATCCCAACGCGGCGTAATTTTTCTCGTCTTCCCGCCATACACTCTCCAAATCTGACATATGTCAGTAATAGGATAGCGCGGCAGCGGAACCGTGCAAGGCATTTCTGGCATATGTCAGAAATTCAAAGCTGTTGCGCTTGCGATTGTGGAGGTGCTTGCTGCCGTGCATTGCGTGTGCCCGTCCAAGTGTCCAATCCGACACTGCGCGCCTGGGCTACAATAAAAATCGCTTATAGGTGACTGACAGGAGGGTCAATGAGCAAGGCTGATCAACAGTTTGTATCCATGTGCCGCGATATTCTGGACCATGGCACCACCACCGAGGGGCAAAAGGTCCGTCCGGTGTGGGAGGACGGCACCCCTGCCTATACCATTAAAAACTTTGGCGTTACGGCTCGCTACGACCTGCGCGAGGAGTTCCCCGCGCTTACCCTGCGCCGCACGGCGCTTAAGTCTGCGATGGACGAGATCCTGTGGATCTATCAAAAGAAGTCCAATAACGTTCATGACCTCAACAGCCATATTTGGGACGAGTGGGCCGACGAGACCGGCTCCATCGGCAAGGCCTATGGGTATCAGATTGGCCAGAAGAGCCATTATGCCGAGGGCGACTTCGACCAGATGGACCGTGTGCTGTACGACCTTAAGCATACGCCGTACAGCCGCCGCATTATGACCAACACGTACGTGTTTAGCGACCTGTCCGAAATGCACCTGTATCCGTGCGCGTACAGCGTGACCTATAACGTTACGCAGCGCCCGCAGGACGACAAGCCGACGCTCAACATGATTCTCAATCAGCGCAGCCAGGACATTTTGGCCGCGAACAACTGGAACGTGTGCCAGTACGCCATTTTGCTGATGATGGTCGCGCAGTCGGTCGATATGATTCCCGGTGAGTTGCTGCATGTGATCGCCGATGCCCACATTTACGACCGTCATGTCGATATCGTCCGCGAGCTTATCGAGCGTCCGCAGTTTGCGGCGCCCAAGGTAACGCTCAACCCCGATGTGCACGATTTCTACGCGTTTACGACCGACGACCTGATCGTCGAGGGCTACGAGCACGGCCCGCAGGTCAAGAACATTCCCATTGCGGTGTAGGTGGTGCTCGTGACGTGTAAGCTTTCTGCCATCGTCGCCGTGTGTGACGATTGGGGCATTGGGTGCGAGGGCGACATGGTGGTGTTCAATCGCGCCGACATGCGCCATTTTGTGGCCTGCACCAAGGGTTGCCCGGTCATTATGGGGCGCAAGACACTACTGAGTTTTCCCGGCGGACGTCCGCTCAAGAACCGCCGCAATATTGTGCTTACCCGCGACGAGGATTTTGCGGTCGAGGGCGTCGACGTGGTGCATAGCATCGACGAAGCGCTTGCCACGGTTGCCGATGAGCCCGTTGCGTGGGTGATCGGCGGCGGCGATGTCTATCGGCAGTTTTTGCCGTATTGCGCCGAGGCCGAGGTCACGCACAACCACTGCGTCCATCCCGTGGACACGTATTTTCCCAATTTGGACGCCGATCCTGCGTGGGAAGTTGCGCAGGCTGGCGGGGTTGCCACGATTGCCGCGGGCGAGGGTGACGAAGGCCTCGATTATGAGTTCGTGACGTATCGCCGCGTTGAGGCGTAAATCGTCTGGCGTGAACGGTATCATCGGGTTGATTGAATGCATGGGGCGGCGCTTAGCGTCGCCTCGTTTGGTATATGTGCTGTAAAGAAGGGTGCGGGCTGGCTGCCATGACTGATGCCGTTGAGGTTCTTCGAATTGATTCGCTCGAGGACGAGCGGCTCGATGCCTACGTGCGACTGACCGAGCGCGAGCTGCGCTGCGTGCTGGAGCCGCAAAAGGGCATCTTTATCGCCGAGAGTGCCAAGGTTATCGAGCGCGCGGTGCGTGCCGGATACGAGCCGGTGAGCTTTCTTTTGGGCGAACGCTGGCTCGATCAGATGATGCCGCTGTTTGAGCGCCTGGTTGCGCGCGAGGGCGCAGGTCCGGTTCCTGTGTTCGTGGCCTCCATGGAGCTCATGGAGCAGTTGACGGGCTTTAACGTGACGCGCGGTGCACTCGCGGCGTTCCGTCGCCCGCGTCAGATTCCGGTTGATGAGTTTCTCGACGGCGTTGTAAAAGCTGCGGGGGAGCGTCCGGTGCGCGTGTGCGTGCTCGAGGGTATTGTCGACCATACTAATGTGGGTGCGATTTTCCGCTCGGCGGCAGCGTTGAATGTTGACGGTATTTTGGTCAGTCCTACGTGTTG
>ENA-UOOA01006462-UOOA01006462.1-human-gut-metagenome-genome-assembly--contig:-P61old-NODE-6462-length-11281-cov-5.938981_pt1 | contig 11281 bp, 6 predicted proteins | sample MGYA00242467_ERZ724014 | MGnify/ENA metagenome assembly ERZ724014
GGTCAAGGGAACTCAGTTCCCTTGTGGGGTTTGGGGCAAAGCCCCAACCGTTATACACCGTTATACAAAGGAGCGTGTTTAATTTGCTCGCCAGCGTGCAGAGTATGGGACTGATGGGCATACAGGGCTATCCGGTGACGGTGGAAGCCTACTGTACGGACGGCATGCCGATGTTTGAATTGGTCGGTCTGCCGGATGCCGCCGTCAAGGAGAGTCGGGAGCGTGTACGCGCCGCCCTATCCGCCTGTCAAATGACCTTTCCCGTCGCAAGGCTGACGCTCAACCTCGCTCCGGCGGATGTGCGCAAGGAAGGACCCGCGTACGACCTGCCCATTGCGCTTGCCATTCTCGCTTCAACCGGCGTGATTGACGGCGAAAGCATGCAGGGCATGGCGGCGGTCGGCGAGCTGTCGCTTTCCGGAAGTGTGATGGGCGTGCGCGGTGCGCTTTCCATGGCAATCGCCGCCCGGGAGCACGGACTGCACACGATTATGCTGCCGGCGCAGAACGCGGCGGAGGCGGCGTGCATCGAGGGGCTTTCCGTGCTGCCCGTGGCGCATTTGAGCGACGCCATCGGTCATCTGCGGGGAAAGAAAGCCATCGAGCCGCTGCATGCGCGACCGTATGCGCAGATACTCGGCGAACGAAAGACCGGATGTGATTTTGCCGATGTGCGCGGGCAGAAGGGCGCAAAGCGTGCGCTGGAAATCGCGGCGGCGGGCGGACACAACGTGCTGATGATTGGACCGCCGGGCAGCGGCAAGACGATGATGGCGCGGTGCCTGCCGGGGATTCTGCCGGATATGACGCTGGAGGAAGCCTTGGAGGTGACGCGCATCCACAGCGCGGCGGGGACGCTGGGCGCGGACGCGGGGCTGATGTGCGAGCGTCCGTTCCGTGCGCCGCATCATACCGCCAGCGCGGTCGCTCTTGTCGGCGGCGGCTCAAAAGCCCGTCCGGGCGAAATCAGCCTTGCCCATGACGGCGTGCTGTTTCTGGATGAGTTGCCGGAGTATGACCGCGGCACGCTGGAGGCACTTCGCCAGCCGCTGGAGGATGGCTTTGTCAACGTGGTTCGCGCCAATGCGCAGGCGAGGTATCCCGCGCGGGCGATGCTGATTGCGGCGATGAATCCCTGTCCCTGCGGCAACTACGGCAGCAAGACACAGCCCTGCCGCTGCTCTCAGAAGGAAATCGCCCGCTATCTGGGACGCATATCAGGCCCGCTCCTTGACCGCATCGACATGCAGCTGGAGGTGACGGCTGTTCCCGTCCGCCAGATTACGGAGAGCGTGCCGGAAGAGCCGTCCGCCGCCATCCACAGACGGGTGCAGGCGGCGCGAAAACGCCAGCAGGAGCGCTATCGGGACGAGGGAATCACCAGCAATGCGGAGCTTTCCGCACGCCAGCTGGAAGTGTTCTGTCCGCTGGACGACGCATGCCGCGAATTGATCGGACGCGCCTGCGACAAGTACAACCTCTCCATGCGTGCGGTCAGCCGCGTACGCAAGGTCGCCCGAACCATCGCCGATCTCGCCGGAGAGGAACAAATCGCCAAAGCGCATCTGCTGGAAGCTCTCAGGTATCGCAATCTGGAAGGAAGCTACTGGAAGTAAGAAACGACCGGATTGTCTGAAAAAAAACATGCATGCGAATCGTCCATGCAAAAACAGGTAATCTTCAGGTCGCGGATAAAAAGCGATTTTCATCTCTGGAGGGAAAAGAATGGTCCTTCTGTAAATGAAAGAATAATTGGAATTTCTGCTTTGATTATTCCAACCAAACTGCCTTATGTCAACAAGCCGGGATCGCCTGATCAAAAACGGGCGATCTTTTTGTATGGATTTAAAAAACGGAAAATTGAGAAAGAATGTTGAATAAATATTAAATACATGATAAAATAAAAACAAATCACCCGAAGGATGAAACCGACTGCCCGACGGGATTGTGCGGAAACGCGACCAACGAAAGGAAGGATAATATTATGAAGAAAGTCTGGGCCATTCTGCTGACGCTGTGTCTGGCAATGGGCGCTTACGGCGCTTATGCAGAGGCGTTGACGCCCGGCACGTATACCTCGACGATGAACGCCATGCACGGACCCATGACGGTGGAAGTGACTGTGACCGAGGACGCGATCACGGACGTGAATGTCGTCGATCAGGTGGAAACCCCCGGCGTGACGGACCCTGTTTTTGAAAACATTCCCGCTGCGATCGTCGCCAATCAGACCGCAGAGGTGGATACCATTACCGGCGCGACAATTTCTAGCCGCACGTTGATTGCAGCCGTGAAGGATTGCCTCAAGCAGGCGGGCGACACGGAGGGGGCATTCAGCAAGCCGATTGAAAAAGAACCGGCGCAGGATGTTACCGTGACTGCGGATGTGATCATCGTTGGTGGCGGCGGCGCAGGTCTGGCGGCGGCGGTCGGCGCGTCCGATGAAGGCGCTTCCGTCATTGTGATCGAAAAGACAGGCTTCCTGGGCGGAAACTCCATCGTGGCGGGCGGCATTTACAACGCACCCGATCCGGAGCTTCAGGATCATGCGCAGATTTCCGGCGATCAGGATTCCCTCGTGCAGGCCGCGCTGGATGAAGCGCCGGTGAGTGAAGAGCATGCGGCGCTTCAGGCGGCCGTGAAGGAAGAGTTTGAAGCCTACAAAAAGACGGACAAAACCCTGTTTGACAGCGCGAACTGGTTTGCACTCCAGACGTGGAACGGCGGCGACAAGATCGGCAATCTGGATTTGGTCAAGGAGCTGACGGCCGGCGCGTACCCGGCGCTTGAATGGCTGGAGAGCATGGGAATGGAATTCAACGATTTCGTGACGTTGGGCGGCGGCTCGCTCTATCCGCGCACCCATGGCGCGAAGACCCCGAACGGCACGGGCTATATCAAGGCATTCAGGAATGCGCTGGAAGGCCGTGAAGGCGTGCAGATCATGATGGATACCACCGGCGTCAGCCTGATTACCGATGGAGACAAGGTGGTTGGCGTGAACGCAACCGGCAAGGAAGGCAATGCTGTTACCCTGATGGCCAACAAGGGCGTTATCATTGCGACCGGCGGCTTTGCGGGTAATGTCGAGCTGCGCCAGAAATATTGCGAAGGTGAAAAGTGGCCGGATCTCGGCCCGTCGCTGACGACATCCAATATGCCCGGCGTAACCGGCGACGGCATCTTTATGGCTGAAGCCGTCGGTGCGGATCTGGTGGATATGGATCAGATTCAGCTGCTTCCGTTCTGCAATCCGCAGACTGGCGCGACGTTTGATATCACCTCTGCCAACTGCTTTATCAACAAGGAAGGCAAGCGCTTTGTCCGCGAGGACGGCCGCCGCGACGAAATGTCCAAGGCGATGATCGCGCAGCCGGATGGTCTGGTTTACTACATCTTCAGCTGCGAAGATCCCAATCAAGTGTACAGTCTGGGCAAAAAGACCCTGCAATATTATCTGGATAACCACCTCTATGGCTATATGATCGATACGTCCATCGAAGGTCTGGCCGGTCAGATGGGCGTTCCGGCAGATGCGCTGGCGCAGACCGTTGCCGAGTTTAACGCGCACACCAAGGCAGGCGATAAGGATGAGTTCGGCCGCGTGAGCTGGGCGGATACGATCGAAGGACCGTATTATGTGGCTTATCAGCGCAAGCCTGCTGTGCATCACACGATGGGCGGCGTGCGCATCGATACCAAGACCCATGCGCTTCGCGCGGACGGCACGGTGATTGAGGGGCTTTACTGCGCGGGCGAGGTTGTCGGCGGCATCCACGGCGGCAACCGTCTGGGCGGCAACGCGATCGTTGATTTCTGTGTGTTTGGCCGGCTGGCCGGTCAGACCGCGGCGACCGAATAAGGCATAAGGCGAAATTGAAAAAACATAGTTAAAGGGAATCTCTGCGGTGTCGGCTCCGCAGAGATTCTCTTTGATTTTGATCAATCCATGCCTGAGTCGAACGGTGAGAAAGGTTGACAAGGATGGTTCGTGCCGAGTACAATGAAAAAAAGAACGGCAAGGGGGAACGAGGCCATGCTGGAATCGGAAGCGATGGCGCTTTTGGTGAGTGCTGTACCCAGCTATAAAAACAGGGATGCGGCATTGGCTCTGGCGGGAAGTGCCCTTGCGGTTTTGCAGGATGCGGGAAGGTACGCCGCGCAGCTGGGCGACAAGGGTGTTGCGCAGGTTCGGCGGGCGTGGCTTGAGCGGGAGGAACGGCTGGGTGCGCTGGAGGAAAAGCGGATGCACATCCTTCTGCGCGGAGAAAAGGGCTACCCGCCCTTGCTTGAGCAGATTGAACAGCCGCCGCATCTGCTCTATGTCTGGGGAAGCACAGACCTTACCGACCCGTTTCCTGTCGCGATTGTCGGAACACGGCGCGCGAGCGCATACGGCGTGACACACTCGCGTATGATGGCGCGTGAGCTGGCGCGGGCAGGGGTCTGCGTCGTATCCGGTCTGGCGTTGGGCGTTGATGCGTCGGCGCATGAAGGCGCACTGGATGCCGGCGGGCGAACCCTTGCCGTTTTGGGCAGCGCACTGGACAAGTTCTATCCGGAAGAAAATCGGGCGTTGATGGAGCGGATTCTGGCGTCGGGCGGGAGCGTCGTCAGCGAATATCCGCCGGGAACCGCGCCGACGAAATACAGCTTTTTGCAGCGCAACCGCATCATTGCGGGCATCGCGCTGGGGACGCTGGTTACGGAAGCACCGCGCAGGAGCGGTGCGTCCCGAACGGCGCAATGCGCATTGGAGGAGGGGCGCGAGGTATTCGCCCTGCCGGGCAGCGTGGACAGCCCCGGCTCAGTGCTTCCGCATCTGCTGATTGCGGACGGCGCACGGCTGGTGACAAGCGCGGGGGACATTCTCTCCGCCTTGGTCATTGAGCCGAAAAAACAGGCGGCTGTTCCCCGACAGGAGACGGATTCTGCGCCGCAGACGGAAATTCCGCCCGCCCAAATGCCGAATGAGCCGCCGAAGGAAACCAAAGAAGTGCGGCTCTGTGTCCCGCAGGGGCTTGAGCCGCCGGCTCAGGCAATCTGCGAAAAGCTGCTGAGCGGCGAGGCGGATTTTGATACGCTCTGCACGGTGAGCGGGCTTGAAAGCGACGAAGCAGGTGCGCTGCTCATCGAGCTGGAAATGGATGGTATTTTGCGCCAGACAGCCGGAGACAGCTATGCGCCGGGGGACGCGATGCACGCATAAAACCGACTAATAATGTAGAAACTTCCCGCGAATTTCAAATTACGTCCTTGACAGATTCAAGAAGGGCTGGTATCCTTTTTGAAGTTTAACGGATTCTTTTTTGGAGATTAAGGCGGTTTTTTCCGCTTTCTGGAGGAATTGTTTTGAGTACTCGTAAGCCCTCGTATAAGCTGGTCATCGTGGAGTCGCCTGCCAAGGCGCGCACCATTTCAAAGTTTTTGGGAAGAAGCTATAAGGTCGAAGCCTCGCAGGGACACGTCCGCGATCTGCCCAAGTCGCAGCTCGGCGTAGACGTGGAACATGACTTTGAGCCGAAATATATCACCATCCGCGGACGCGGCGAAGTGCTTGAGCGCATCCGCAAGGAAGCCAAGGGCGCAAAGTCCATCATTCTCGCAACGGACCCTGACCGCGAGGGAGAAGCCATCTCGTGGCATTTGGCGACCATTCTGGGCATTGATCCGGAGAGCGCCTGCCGCGTGGAATTTAACGAAATCACGGAAAAGACGGTCAAGAACGCCATCAAGGAGCCGCGTGCGGTCAACATGCAGCTGGTCAATGCGCAGCAGGCACGCCGCCTGCTCGACCGTCTGGTGGGCTACAAGATCAGTCCGCTGCTCTGGGTGAAGATCAAGAAGGGTCTGTCTGCGGGACGTGTGCAGTCGGTCGCCACGCGCATGGTCGTCGATCGTGAGCAGGAGATTGAGCAGTTCGAGCCGGAGGAATACTGGTATGTCGATGCGCAGCTCCGCGCGGGCGGCAAGCAGCTTCAGGCGCGGCTCATCTCGCTGGATGGCGAGCGCGTGACCCTCTCCGACGCAGAGCAGGCGAATGAAGCCAAGGCGCGCGTGGAAAAGGGCGGCTTTGTCATCCGCAGCGTCAAGCGCGGCGAACGCCGCAAGCACCCCGCCGCGCCGTTTACGACCTCCAATTTGCAGCAGGAGGCGAGCCGCAAGCTCGGTTTCACGACGGCAAAGACGATGCAGGTCGCGCAGCAGCTCTACGAAGGCGTAGACATCGAGGGGCGCGGCACGCTGGGCTTGATTTCCTACATCCGTACCGACAGCGTGCGCCTGAGCGATGAAGCCGTCGCCGCGGCACGCGAGATGATTTCCGAGCGTTACGGCGAGCAGTTCGTACCGGAAAAGCCGAATGTATACAAGGGGCGCAAGAGCGCACAGGACGCGCACGAAGCCATTCGCCCGACGAACCTCGAACTGCGTCCGGAGGAGATCAAGGCGTCGCTGACCAAGGATCAATACAACCTCTATCGGCTGGTCTATCTGCGCTTTGTCGCCTGCCAGATGGCGGATGCGCTGTATGAAACCCAGCAGATCGAGATCGCTTCGGATTCGGGCGTTGTGCTTCGCTCAAGCGCCGAGCGGCTCAAGTTTGCTGGCTTTACCGCCGTCTATGAAGAGGGCACGGACGACGCGCCGAATCAGGACGAACACGGCAGCAGCCTGATGGCGGACGTCAGCGAGGGCGACCATGCGGAGCTGCTCTCCGACGAGGCGACGCAGCATTTCACGCAGGCTCCCGCCCGCTATACGGAAGCGTCGCTCGTCCGCGCGCTGGAGGAAAAGGGCATCGGACGCCCGTCCACCTATGCGCCGACCATCTCCACCATTTTGGCGCGCGGCTATGTCATGCGCGAAAAGAAGCAGCTCTTCCCGACCGAGCTGGGCGTCATGATTACGGACATGATGAAGGAGTATTTCGCGGATATCGTGGATATCGCCTTTACTGCGGGCATGGAAGAGCAGCTGGACGAGGTCGAAGAGGGCAAGCTGGATTGGCACAAGGTGCTTTCCGACTTCTACGGTCCCTTTGAAAAGACGCTGGAAAACGCGGAATCCAAAATCGAAAAGGTCGAAATCAAGGATGAGGTTTCGGATGTTCCGTGCGACAAGTGCGGCGCGATGATGGTCTACAAGCTGGGACGTTACGGTCGCTTCCTGGCGTGTCCGAACTTCCCAGAATGCCGCAATACAAAGGCAATTCAGGTCGAAATCGACGCGCCCTGCCCGAAGTGCGGCGGCAAGCTCCTCCAAAAGACCTCGCGCAAGGGGCGCAAGTTCTACGGCTGTGAGCGTTATCCGGAGTGCGACTTTGTTTCTTGGGATATGCCGGTCAGCGAAAAATGCCCGAAGTGCGGAAGCTACATGACGCTTTCTCACACGAAGAAGGGTGACTTCTACGTCTGTGCAAACGAAAACTGCCGCGAGCGCGTTGCCGCGCCGCAGAAGGAAGAAAACGAATGAGATACGTTGAGGGCGCCGCCCTCAAACTCCCGGAAGGGAACTGAGTTCCCTTCACCTTCCACATCCGCTGCGCGGCACAACGCGAAGCGGTGAGGTGGGAAGTGCAGGAACCTCAGGTTCCTGCTGGGGTTTGGGGCAAAGCCCCAATCGTTTTTCCAAAAAAGGAGATTATGAATAAAGCTACTGTTGTCGGCGCGGGACTTGCCGGATGCGAAGCGGCGTGGCAGCTTGCCAGCCGGGGCATTCCGGTGACGCTTTGCGAGATGAAGCCCCACGCCTTTACGCCCGCCCATCACAGCGCAGGCTTTGCGGAGCTGGTCTGCTCCAATTCCCTGCGCAGCGACCAGCTGACCAACGCGGTCGGTCTGCTCAAGGAGGAAATGCGCCAGCTGGACAGCCTGATTCTGCGTGCGGCGGACGCCAACCGCGTGCCTGCGGGCGGCGCACTCGCGGTGGATCGGGAGAAGTTTTCGGAATATGTGACGAAAGCCGTCCGTGAACATCCGCTCATTACGGTCGTCGAGGGCGAAGTGGATGAGCTTCCGCAGGAGAACGCCGTCATTGCGACCGGGCCTTTGACCAGCGATGCACTGGCGGAGAGGATCGCCGCCCTGCCGGGACTGGAAACGCTCAATTTCTACGACGCGGCCGCGCCGATTGTTTCCGGTGAGTCGCTGGATATGACGAAGGTTTTCCGTCAGGGACGCTATGGGCGCGGAGACGACTATCTCAACTGCCCGATGAACAAAGAGGAGTACGAAGCGTTCTATCACGCGCTGCTGACGGCTGAAAAGGCGGATGTACACGGCTTTGACGGCACGCAGGTCTTTGAAGGCTGCATGCCCATCGAGGTCATGGCAGCGCGCGGAGAAATGGTCATGGCGTTCGGGCCGATGAAGCCTGTCGGGCTGGTCGATCCGCGGACGGGGCGCGAGCCTTACGCCGCCGTGCAGCTGCGCGCGGAAAACGAGGCGGGCACGATGTACAACCTCGTCGGCTTCCAGACCCGGCTCAAGTGGGGCGAGCAGAAGCGCGTCTTTTCGATGATTCCCGGGCTTGAAAACGCGGAGTTTCTGCGTTACGGCGTGATGCACCGCAACACGTTCCTCCATTCGCCGGGCTTCCTCGATGCGCAGTACGGCATGATTGCCCGCCCCGGCATCTATTTCGCGGGGCAGATGACCGGCGTGGAAGGCTATGTGGAGAGCGCGTCCAGCGGACTGGTTGCGGGGCTTTCGCTTGCCCGGCGCATGCTCGGTCTGCCGCCGGTGGATTTCACGACCCGCACCGCCATCGGCGCGTTGGCGCACCATGTTTCCGGCGCGACGGGCGATTTCCAGCCGATGAACGCGAACTTCGGTCTGATTGATCCCTGCGAAAAGCGCATCCGCAACAAGCAGGAGCGTTATGGCTATGTCGCCGCGCGCGCACTGGATACCATTGAGGCGATTCGCAGCAATCCGCTTGCCTGCGATTTTGACCCCAAGTTCAAAAATTGACCTATCGCACGCCGCCCTGTTCAAAAGCAGAGCGGCGTGTTATAATAAGAGAACGATGGGGCTTTGCCCTAAACCCCACAAGGGAACTGAGTTCCCTTGACCTTCCGGTCCGCTTCGCGGCGGCTTCAAGAAAGTCGTCTGACAGATTGCGAAGCAATCTGAAGTGGGAAGTGCAGGAACCTCAGGTTCCTGCCGGGGTTCGGGGCAGCGCCCCGCCGTAACCCAAACGTAACTTATCGGAGGTAAATATATATGACACTGAAAGGCACAACCATCTGCGCCGTTAAAAAGGACGGCAAGATTGCCGTCGCGGGCGACGGACAGGTGACGATGGGCGAAAGCACCATCTTTAAGGCGACCGCGCACAAGGTGCGCCGTATTTACGGCGGCAAGGTCGTCACCGGATTTGCGGGAACGGTTTCCGACGCGTTCGCGCTCTGCGACCGCTTTGAAGCCAAGCTGGAGCAGTTCTCCGGCAATCTGGAACGCGCCGCCGTCGAGCTGGCGCAGGAATGGCGCAGCGACAAGGCAATGCGCAAGCTGGAAGCGATGCTCATCGTCGCCAGCGGCGAAACGCTGATGATTGTATCCGGAACGGGCGAGGTCATCGAGCCGGACGACGGCATTGCGGCTGTCGGTTCCGGCGGAAACTATGCGATGGCTGCCGCTCGTGCGCTCAAGGAGAATACCGATCTTTCCGCGCACGAAATTGCCGAAAAGGCGTTGCATATTGCGGCGGATATCTGCGTGTTTACCAACCATAACGTGATCGTGGAGGATGCCTGATATGGAACTTACGCCAAAACAAATCGTTCGCGAACTGGATCGCTATATCATCGGTCAGGATGACGCCAAGCGTGCGGTCGCGGTCGCCCTGCGCAACCGTTATCGCCGCGCACAGCTTCCCGAGGAGATTCGCGAGGAGATTGTGCCCAAGAACATCCTGATGGTCGGACCCACCGGCGTGGGCAAGACGGAAATCGCACGCCGTCTGGCGAAGCTGGTGGATGCGCCGTTCATCAAGGTTGAGGCGACGAAGTTCACCGAGGTCGGCTATGTCGGACGCGATGTGGAGAGCATCATCCGCGATTTGGTTGAAGCCAGCGTTCGCATCTGCAAGGAGAAAGCGAGCCAGAAGGTCAAGGCACGCGCCACCGTGCTTGCCGAAGACCGCATCATCGACCTCATCCTGCATCCGAACCGCAAGCCGGTCAACCCCATTGACGTGCTGCTGGGCAACAAGCCCAAGCAGCCGGAGCTGCCCGCGGAGGAAAAGCAGCGCATTGCCCAAAAGGCGGACGAGCTGCGCGGTCAGCTGATGCGCGGCGAGCTGGAGGACGTCGAGGTCGAGGTTGAGGTCGAGGATGCGCCCAAGGACGTGGAAATCAACGGCGCGAGCGTGAACATCGGCTCGATGATGGGCGATATGATGCCCAAAAAGACCAAGATGCGCCGCATGAAGGTTTCCGACGCACGTCGGCTGCTGGTTGCCGAGGAAGAAGGCAAGCTCATCGATATGGACGCCGTGACGGAGGAAGCCCTGCGCCGCGCCGAGCAGGACGGCATCGTCTTTATCGACGAAATCGACAAGGTTGCCGGACGCTCGACGAACGGACCGGACGTGAGCCGCGAGGGTGTGCAGCGCGATATCCTGCCGATTGTCGAGGGCAGCACGGTCAACACCAAGTACGGCGTGGTCAAGACGGATTACATGCTCTTTATCGCCGCAGGCGCGTTCCACGTCGCCAAGGTGACGGATCTCATTCCGGAATTGCAGGGACGTTTCCCGGTGCGCGTGAATCTCAAGCCGCTGACCTGTGAGGACTTCAAGGCGATTCTCAGCAAGACGGATAACGCGCTGACCCGTCAATATGAGGCTTTGCTGGCTGTGGATCATGTGCATCTGCACTTTGAGGAATCCGCGCTGGATGCGCTGGCGCAGGCGGCGCACTTGGAGAACGAAACGAAAGAGGATATCGGCGCGCGCCGGCTGCATACGCTGTTTGAAAAGATGCTGGAAGACATCTCCTTCAACGCGGGCGGCGACATGCCGGATGTCGATGTGACCATCAACGGGGAATATGTCGCGGAACATCTCGGAACAGATGCGAAAAAGATGGACATGCGGCAATATATCCTGTAAAATAGAATAGAAATCGACAAGCCGCTGGTTTCAGCGGCTTTTTTAGCGTATAGGGGAACGAGGGGCTTGAGGACGGGAAACCGCAAACCGCGGGCTTCTGACGATGCTTTGGAGAAGCGAAGCCCCAGGCGTTCCATCCTTGGCAGAAAGGAATACAGGATGCAGG
>ENA-UOOA01006465-UOOA01006465.1-human-gut-metagenome-genome-assembly--contig:-P61old-NODE-6465-length-11278-cov-9.297603_pt1 | contig 11278 bp, 8 predicted proteins | sample MGYA00242467_ERZ724014 | MGnify/ENA metagenome assembly ERZ724014
AAGGCTTCCCCTCGGGGGGAAGCTCTGCCGCGTAGCGGCGGTGATGAGGGGCGTAGCATACAATGCACAGCCAATTTTTGATTGAAATTTTCATTTCTGAAAATCAAGGGGCGCAGCTTGTTTCTGATAGTTGTAGTTATCTGTTTGCTTTAATTAAAATATCTCACCGAGTTGCGCTCGCGTGACGTAAACGAATCGGTAATATCCTTGCCCATAAATTTTTCAGCAAGTACCAAAGACGCGTCGCCTAATTTTAAAAGCCGCCTTTTGGGATTATTCGGATCGTCAAAAATGTCAAGCAACTCAAATACCCCTACGACGATTTTATTCTTGTCGATTGCAAGCACCGTTTTATATTTTTTTGCTCTTTTTGAATTGATCACCCAACTGTGACTTGCCGCGCCCGCCGCGGCTGTGGGTGTAGGGGAAGTCAACGGGTAAGTATTCGGAATACGCAATACTAAAATCGGCATAGTTTCTTGTTTTAAATTCATTTTTTTATTCCTCCGAGTTGGTTTCACCATTCTTCGATTTCGCCGTTATCATTATAGTGCCAATAGTTACCGCTTTCCGTCGGTTTCGTTTCACTATAATAATATCGCGTTGCGCTCGTTAATTTGTCGTTATATCTGCTATCAATATCAATCTTATTCCAATCTTTCGCCGTGCCTTGATAATATATTTTATCCAACCACGTGCAACCTCTAAACGCAGACAAGCCAATAGAAGTTACGCTATTTCCTATCGTTATGCTTGTAAGTCCGCTGCATCCGATGAATGCATACCAACCGATAGAAGTCACGCTATCCCCAATCGTTACGCTTGTAAGTCCGCTGCAATTATAGAACGCACGAAAGCCGATAGATGTTACGCTATTCGGTATTGTTATGCTTGTAAGTCTGCTACATTCATTGAACGCGTAACCGCCGATAAATGTTACGCTATTCGGTATTGTTATGCTTGTAAGTCTGCTACATTCATTGAACGCGTAACCGCCGATAAATCTGCAATTTTCATCGATATTTGCTTCGGTAATACTCGTGTTTGTAGTGTAGGCTAAATAGAGATACGGGTTTTGGGCACTACCTAAATATTTTAGATTTTCTTTTACGTTATAAACAAGCTTGCTGCAACCGCTGAACGCATAATCACCGATGGAAGTTACACTATTCGGTAGCGTTATGCTTGAAAGTTCGCTGCAACTGTAAAACGCCTGCTCGCCGATAGAAGTTACGCTATCCAGTATCATTACGCTTTTAAGTCCGCTGCAACCGCTGAACGCCGAATCACCGATAGAAATTAAGCCATTCGGTATTTCTATGCTTGCAAGACTACTACATTGATAAAATGCTGAATCACCGATAAATTTACAACCGCTATCAATCTCAAAAGTTTCAAGGTTTTTACTTGCTTTCACCAAGAAAAGATACGGGTTATCTTTCGAGCCGATATATTTGAGATTGTCTTTTTCGTTACAAGCGGCGCTATTGCAATATTCAAACGCCCCGCTATCAATATTTGTAATCTTCACGCCGTCGATTGCTTCGGGAATAATAAGCTTTGTTTTATTTGCGCCGTAGCTTGTCAATCCCGTGATTGTATCGCCGTTTTCTGAAAGCGTAAAAATCGCGTTCCAATTCGCATAAACCGTAAGATTCCCCGCGGGCATTGTTTCCGGAATGGTAACAACGTTCGCCCAAGAATTATCGCTTTCGCGCCACTCTTTAAAATCATACCCTTCCCGCTCGGGAATTTCAATATTTTCAATCGCCGAGCCGTAGTCCTGCGTAATCGTTTTATTTTCAAGTCCGCCGCCCAAAACAAGCGTCAGCGTATATTGATTGATTTTCCATGCGGCGGAAAGCGTGAGATTTTCCGAAATCGTTTCGGGAAGCGGCTGATCCCACCCGTTTTGCGTATACCCCGTGCGCATAAATTCGGGCGCGGTAACCTTGCCGCCGTATTTCACCGTGTAAGTTTTCTGCGTTTCGTTGCTGTAGTAAGGGTACACGCCGCCGTTGCCGTTAAACGTTACCGTGTAGCTGTCGCGGGTATAGTACACTTTCAGCACCAACGAACCGTCGGGCGCGATATTGCCGCTTTCGTACGAATAGCCGTAGTACGGGTTTTCTGTATGCGTGAAATGCGCAAACGATTTGATTTCGGCGTTCGCGGTTGTATCCGTCGTTCCCGTTAAATTCTCGGTTTCGTGCAGCGAATAATTGTATTCGCTTTCGAGATCCTGCAAATAGTATTCCACTTTGTAGGCGGTGTTTGTATTCGCCGTCCATTGCGCGGAAATTTGCGTATTCTGTGTGATTTTCTGCGAAAAATCGAAGTCCCAGCCAGCGAACGTATATCCGAGCCGATCGGGCGCGCTTTCGGGCGCAACCGTCGTAAACCCTTCTTCCACTTGCACCGACTGCAATTCCGAGCCGTTCCCCGTATAGAACGATACGGTATACATCGGGCGGCGGCGAATGTTGATTGTATATGTTTTTACTATCTCGCCGCCGAGCGTTTCAAAGATATAAAATTGATTATCGCCCGCTTCGAGCGGCACGATTTTTGTTGCGAACTGATAACCGCCGTATTGATCGTATGCCACGATATACTGCGAACTGCCCGAAACGGCGATTTCGTCTTTGAAAGAAAATTCTTTCGTGGCGTTACTCACGGTGAGATTCGCTGAATCATCCTTGATTTCAAGCGTTTTGAAAGAAAGTTTATTTTCTTCGCCGGGCGTAATGCCTTTCAGCCAGTCGAGAAAATCTTCTTCGCTGCCCGTGTTGCCCTGTTCCAGCCAGATTTCATACGCGGACTTGCCATTCTTTCCGTCCGTGACTTTGCATGCCGCAAAGCCTCCCGCGCAAAGCATTGCCGCCGTTCCGAGCAAAATACCGTTGAAAACCTTTTTTTTCATGATTTTTCTCCTTTGGTTTCGCGCTATTCCTTTATTCCCATGCGGGAACACCGCGAAATCGAGAGGCGCACCCTTCTTGGCACACCCCTCTGTTTTAATTTTTTTATATTATATCACTCTCATTTTTATTTTGCAAGCATTTTGTAAGTATGTTTATATTTTTGTCAAATACTGTCACAAAAAACTCAAAAAACCGCCCCGCCCGCACGCTCCGCTCCCCGCAAGTTTCCCGAAAGCCACCCCGAAAATCGCTCCGAAATTTACCCCCGAACCCGCCCCAAAATAAAAAAATCGTTAAATTTTCGAAAAATTTTTCCCAAAAAGTTGACAAATCCCCCGAAAAAGGGTTATTATATATTCGTACGAAAAAATAACGTCCAAGGAGAATTCCACATTATGAACAAGAAAACCATAAGAGACATCGACGTCAAGGGCAAAAAAGTCCTTGTCCGCTGCGACTTCAACGTACCCATGAAAGACGGCGTAATCACCGACGAAAACCGTATTCAGGGCGCGCTTCCCACCATTAAGTATTTAATGGATCACGGCGCGAAAGTGGTGCTTTGCTCGCACATGGGCAAGCCGCACAACGTATTCGACGAAAAGCTCGAGCTGAATAAGAAAGAAAAGGCGAAGATCGCCGCCCTTCCCGAAGCCGAGCAGGCGGCAGCCACCGCCGAAGCGCTCGAAAAGGCGAAGAAAGACGTGAAAAAGCTTACGCTTGCGCCCGTTGCCGCTCGTCTCAACGAGCTGCTCGGCGGCAAAGTCACGTTTGCGAAAGACGTGATCGGCGAAGACGCGAAAGCCAAGGTTGCGGCGCTGAAAGACGGCGAATGCGTGCTTCTCGAAAACCTGCGTTTCCACAAGGGCGAAGAGAAAAAGACGCCCGAATTCATGAACGCTCTGGCTTCTTATGCCGACGTATACGTAAACGACGCGTTCGGCACGGCGCACCGTTCGCACGCCTCCACCGCTGGCATCGTGGAAGCGGGGCTTGTAAAAACGGCGGTTTGCGGCTTCCTCATCGAAAAAGAACTCACCGTAATGGCGGATACGCTGGAACATCCCGCCCGTCCGTTCGTGGCGATTCTGGGCGGCGCGAAAGTGGCGGATAAGCTGGGCGTAATTTCCAACCTGCTTGAAAAATGCGACACGCTGATTATCGGCGGCGGCATGGCGTACACCTTCATCAAAGCGCAGGGCGGCGAAATCGGCACTTCGCTGGTAGACGACGAAAAAATCGAATATTGCAAAGAAATGCTCGCCAAAGCGAAATCGCTCGGCAAAAAGCTGCTTCTGCCCGTAGATACGGTTGTCGCTTCCGCTTTCCCCGACCCCATCGACGCGGAAATCGAAACGGAAGTCGTTCCTTCGGATAAAATTCCCGCAGACAAAATGGGGCTCGATATCGGTCCCGAAACGCGCAAGCTTTTCGCAAACGAAATCGCGGGCGCGAAATCCGTCATCTGGAACGGACCTATGGGCGTATTCGAAAATCCCACGCTTGCCGCAGGCACGAAAGCCATGGCGCAGGCGCTGGCGGACGTATACGGCAAAGCCACCACGATTATCGGCGGCGGCGATTCGGCGGCGGCTGTGCAGCAGCTGGGATATGCGGACAAGATGACGCACATTTCCACGGGCGGCGGCGCTTCCCTCGAACTGTTCGAAGGCAAAGTGCTTCCCGGTATCGCATGCCTCAACGATAAAGACTGAATCTGAAAAAAACACCCCTTCCGCTCTTTTCGCAAAGAGAAGAGCGGAATCGCTATGAAAAAACGGAGATAATATTACTATGAGAAAAGCAATTATAGCAGGCAACTGGAAGATGAACAACACGGCTTCGGAGGGCGTGGCGCTGGTAAAAGCGATTGCGCCGCTTGTAACGGAAGCGACTTGCGACGTGGTGGTATGCGTACCCGCCATCGATATTCCCGCGGTATCGGAAGCTTTGAAAGGCACGAACATCCGCCTCGGCGCCGAAAACGTACACTTTGCCGAAAAAGGCGCTTATACGGGCGAAATTTCCGCGGCGATGCTGAAAGAGTACGGCGTGGAATACGTTATTATCGGGCACAGCGAACGCCGCCAGTACTTCGGCGAAACGGACGAAACCGTAAACAAGAGAACGCTCACCGCGTTGAATGAGGGGCTTACCCCTATCGTCTGCGTGGGCGAAACGCTCGAAGAGAGAGAGACGGGCAAGACGGAAAACGTGCTGCACCGTCAGCTTGAAGAAGGGCTGAAAGGCGTGGAAGATCTCACGAAGCTCGTGATCGCGTACGAACCGGTATGGGCGATCGGCACGGGCAAAACGGCAACGGCGGCGCAGGCAAACGAAACGATCGGGTATATCCGTAAAACGCTCGGGGAACTGTTCTGCGAGAAATGCGCGGCGAAAACGCGTATTCAGTACGGCGGCAGCATGAATGCGGGCAACTGCAAAGAGCTGATGGCGCAGGAAGAGATCGACGGCGGCTTAATCGGCGGCGCGTCCTTGAAAGCGCCGGACTTTTCGGCAATCGTAAACTACGATAAATAACAGGCACAGCCTGTCTCGTAGCGGACTGAAACTTCGGCATTTGAAAGCAGCATACTGCCTTTGCCCCCTTTTTTAAGCCTTCCCCCTTGGGGGAAGGTGGCAAGGCGTAGCCTTGACGGATGAGGGGATAAAAGCCTTATTAATCACTCTCAACTGCGCGCGCAGGCGCAAAAAAACTCAAATTTCCCCCGCATCAGCAGCAAGCAAGACGCGAAACGCGAGTACCGACGACGGGAATTTACAAACGGTAAATGACCAAGGCGGCACGCCACGCGGGCGCAAATCAACTACGCGCGCAGGCGAAAAAAAACTCAAATTTTCCCCGCGTCAGCAGCAAGCAAGACGCGAAGCGCGAGTACCGACGACGGGAATTTACAAATGGTAAATGACCAAGGCGGCACGGAGCGCGACAAAGTATTGCGCCGCTGATCACGCGGGCGCAAAAAGGAAACCAACCAACAATGAAAAAACCTTACGCTATAATCATCATGGACGGCTACGGCTTAAACCCCAAACACGAAGGCAACGCCGTGTATGCCGACGGCAGCAAAAACGTCACCGAACTCGAAAAAGAGTACCCCTCGTCCACGCTCGGCGCAAGCGGCATGTCCGTAGGACTGCCGGACGGGCAGATGGGCAATTCCGAAGTGGGGCATCTGAATATCGGCGCGGGCAGAATCGTGTATCAGGATCTCACGAAAATCACGAAAGAAATCCGCGACGGCGAATTTTTCAAAAACCCCGAACTTCTTCGCGTAATGCGCTACGCAAAAGAAAACGGCAAGAAACTGCACCTGTGGGGACTTGTTTCCACAGGCGGCGTACACAGCCACACCGAACACCTTTACGCGCTCGTGGAAATGGCGAAAAAAGAAGGGCTTGAAAACGTGTATATCCACGCTTTCACCGACGGGCGCGACGTTCCCCCCACCTCGGGCGCGGAATTTCTGCACGAACTTCAGAATAAGCTCAACGAGCTCCGTTTCGGCGTAATCGCGTCCGTTTCGGGCAGATACTACGCCATGGATCGCGACAACAACTGGGATCGCGAAGAAAAGGCGTACGAAGCGCTCACCGAAGGCAAGGCGCACACGTTCGAAGGCAGCGCGGAAGCAGCGATAAAAAAGAGCTATGCCGAAGGCGTCACCGACGAATTCGTCGTTCCCGTCACGCTCACGAAAGGCGGCAAACCGATCGCGCTCGTAGAAAAGGGCGACGGCATCATCTGCTTCAACTTCCGCCCGGACAGAGTGCGCCAGATCACGCGCATGTTCTCGCAGGAAACGTTCCCCTTCGCCGATCCGAAAACGGGCGCAACGCTCGGTTTCGAAAGAAAAACGGGTTATCTCGCCCCCGTATACGTGGGGTTTGCCACATACGACGCGTCGTTTAAAAACGTGGGCGTGGCGTTCCCGCCGGACGAAATCGACGATACCCTGCCGCAGTATATATCTTCGCTCGGCATGAAGCAGCTGCACATTGCCGAAACGGAAAAATACGCGCACGTCACGTTCTTCTTCAACGCGAAAATCGAAGCGCCCGTGCCGGGCGAAACGCGCATCGTGATTCCTTCGCCCAAGGTAGCTACCTACGATCTGCAACCGGAAATGAGCGCGTATCTCGTCACCGACCGCGTTTTAAAAGAGCTTTCCACGGGCGAGTACGACGTAATGATTTTAAACTTCGCCAACTGCGATATGGTGGGGCATACGGGCGTGATGAGCGCGGCGGTGAAAGCCGTACACGTGGTAGACGAATGTGTGAAAAAGGTTGTGGATAAAATTCTCGAAATGGGCGGCGCGGCGCTTGTCACCGCCGACCACGGCAATGCCGACGAGATGATCGCGGACGACGGCAAAACGCCGTTCACGCAGCACACCACAAACCCCGTGCCGGTAATTCTCGTAAGCAACGAGCTGAAAAACGCGAAGCTTCGCGAAGGCGGCGTGCTTGCCGATCTCGCGCCCACTCTTCTTGACGTAATGGGCTTGAAACAACCCGCAAAAATGACGGGAAAATCGCTTTTAATCCGCTAAAACGCAAAAAATCTTGCGAAAATCGCCGAAAACGCGATAAAAAAGGTTGCGAAAAATCCGATTGTATGCTATAATCTTACGTGCTATCGGATTTTTCCGACGTGCTGCGGCGCAAAAAGCGCACCGCAAAATCGCCGCAAATACGGCAAAAAACAGTTTATTTAAGGAAGAAATCAGCCATGTCGAATTTATTTGCATTGCTTGCCCCCACCACCGATGCCGCATCGTATGCGGCGTATCGTTTAACGAGCTTTATTTTAATCGCGCTTATGGGCATTGCCGCCATCGTAGCGATTATTCTGGTATTGCTTCAACCCGCGAACTCCACGGGTATCGACGCGCTCGGCGGCTCGGGCGAAACGTTCTTCGGCAAAAACAAGGGCAAGTCCATCGAATCGAGAATGAAAAAATGGACGTGGATCTGCCTTGTTGTTCTCGCCGTGTTCTCCACCGCGTTCTTCGTGGTGCAGCAGTTGCCTTGGTAATCGGGCGGCAAAGCGGCGTTTCAAAGGTTGTAAGTAAGAAATTTTTACGGCGGCTTATCTTTTTAAGCCGCCTTTTGTTTTAAATTCGCCCGTTCTTTTCGCCCCCCGCGCGAAAGCGAAATTTTTTTTCAGGTAGTATTATGCAAAAAAGCTCAATCGAAGAGCGTATCAAACGCTTTTTATCTTCGGCGGAAACCGCCACGGCGGAAACTTTGCGCCGCCATGCCGGCGTGCCGCCGCACAACCGCAAAACGTTTCTTTCTCTGCTCGCCCGTCTTACGGCGCAAGGCGAACTCGATGATAACAACGGCTTGTATTCCCTTGCCCGCCCCGCGCTGTACGAAGGCGTTCTCACGGGCAACGAAAAAGGCTTCGCGTTCTTCACGCCCGACCCCGCAATCGACTTCGCAGACAAAAACAATGCCGCCGCCGAAACGCCGGAAACCCCGCGCGATATTTTCATTCCCGCCAAATACATGCACGGCGCGATGCATAAAGACAGGGTGCTTGTAAAAATCGTAAAGCGCGGCGAAAACGAGAGCGCTACGGGCGAAGTGGAAAAAATTCTCGAACGCGGCTATACGGAAATCGTCGGCACGTTTTACAAAGACCGTCGCGCAGGCAGATTATTGCCGGACGAGCGCAAGTATTTTTCCGAAATATATATTCCCCTCGCCTCGTGCAAAAACGTGAAGAGCGGGGTGAAAGCGGTGGCGAAAATCACGGCGTATCGTTACGGCGCGTGTCCGCAGGGCGAAATCGCCGAAGTCCTCGGCGACGAAGACGATTTTTTCGCCGAAGAGACCTCGATCCTCCGCTCGTTCGGCTTGCGCGAAGAATTTCCCGATCCCGTACTTTCCGCCGCCGAAGAAGTCGCCGCCGAAAAAATCGATACGCTGCCGTTAAAAACGGAATCTATCCCCCGCCGCAACCTTTTAAACGAATTTTTCGTAACGATCGACGGCGCGGACACGCGCGACATCGACGACGGCGTAAGCGTGCAAAAACAGGGCGAAAACTACGTCCTTTTTGTGCATATTGCAGACGTTTCGCACTATGTTCTTCCGGGCGGCGAACTCGATAAAGAGGCGTTTAAGCGCGGCACGAGCGTATATTTTCCCGATCGCGTGCTGCCCATGCTTCCCAAACCGCTTTCGAGCGGCTGCTGCTCGTTAAACGAAGGCGAAGCGCGGCTCGCATTCACCTGTAAAATGCTCATCTCGGGCGCGCCTGCGCAAAACGAATCCGCGCAAAACGAAAACGGCAAAGCCGCAACCGCCGCCGCGGGCGAAGTGCTTGAAAGCGAAATTTTTCCTTCGCTCGTGCGCTCAACGTACCGATTAACGTACGACGAAGTCGATACCATGCTTTCGGGCGGCGAGGCGGCGGAAAAGCTGTTTGATAAATACCCGCTCATGCGCGATCGCCTTGCGCCCATGCGCGAACTCACCGAAATTCTGGCGGCAAGGCGCATTAAAAAAGGCGAAGTCAATCTCGATCTGAAAGAAAAGCATATCTGCTACGATAAAGACCGCGATACGATCGAAATTCCCGAAATCGAGCCGTCGTTTTCGCGCGGCCTGATCGAGCAGTTTATGGTAACGGCAAACGAAACGACGGCGCGGTTTTTAAGCGAGCGCGGCGCGCCGTGTCTCTACCGCGTTCACGAGCCGCCCGTTCCCGAAAAAGCGGCGAATTTAAAGGCGTTCGCAAGGCTTCTCGGCTTCGCGCCCAAGTGGAACGACGAAGAAGTATCCCCCGCCGACTACGCCGCCCTTTTAAACGAAGCGCGCGGCAGCCGGAAAGAGCAGGTGCTTGCGAAAGTCACTCTGCGTTCGATGCAGAAAGCGCGGTATTGCGAAAAGAATTTAAAGCATTTCGCGCTCGTATCCGATTGCTATTGCCACTTCACCTCGCCGATCCGCCGCTATCCCGATCTGTTCGTACACCGCGCCTTAAAGGCGGTGCTTGCCGGCGAAAACGGCAAAGCGCAAATCGAAAAGCTGAAAGAATTTGCCCCGGAAGCCGCGAAAAAAACGAGCAATACCGAACGAAACGCAGACGATACCGAACGCGCGGTAGACGATCTTTACGCCGCCGTATATATGTCCGATTATGTCGGGCAGGCGTTCGACGGCGTGATTTCGGGAGTAACGGAACGCGGCTTTTTCGCGGAACTGAAAAACGGGATCGAGGGATTTGTGCCGCTTGATTCGCTCATCGGGTACTACGTATTTCTGCCCGATACGTTCGAATTGAAAGGCGGCAGAAAAAGCTACGCGCTCGGCGAAAAGGTGCGCGTAAAAGTGACGGACGTGAATTTCTACACGCGGCGGATCACGTTCGGCGTAGCCGAATAGAAACAAGGAGGACGACAAAATGAAAATCATCGCAGTCAATAAAACGGCGGGATTTGAGTATTTCATCGAAGATAAATACGAAGCGGGCATCGTGCTTGAAGGCAACGAAATCAAATCGGTGCGCAGCGGCGCGGTGAACATGAACGACAGCTTTTGCCGGATAGAGAGCGGCAACAAAGCGGTGGTAAAGAACATGCACATCGCGCTGTACGATAAGTCGGACGCGTTTTCCACAAAGAACACGCGGCGGGATCGCACGCTATTGATGCACAAGAGCGAGCTTGCGAAGATCGCGGGAAAGATCAATCGGCAAGGCTACACGCTTGTACCGCTGAAAATGTATTTCAAAGATTCGCTGGTGAAGATGGAAGTGGCTCTTTGCAAAGGCAAGCACACATACGATAAGAAGAAAACGCTTGCCGATCGCGACGTAAAGCGCGAAACCGACCGCGCCTCCAAGCAAGCGTTTGTATAAATCCCCCATATTTCAGCCCCCCTTGCCTCATTTCAAGCCTTCCCCCCGGGGCGGGCATCGCCCGTTTCATAACGCACCCGCAGGGTGTTTCGTAACGGACTGTTGCAAACTGTTTGAAATTTTGAATAAATGCCTATGATAAAGCCTTCCCCTTGCTTCATTTTGCTCAACGCAAAATTCAGCAAAAATTGTCGCCTTGTTCCAAGGCTTCCCCTTTCTCATTTTTGCTCAACGCAAAAATGAGAAAAAATGTCCAGCCACTTCGTGGCTTCCCCTCGGGGGGAAGCTCCTTGCGAAGCAAGGTGATGAGGGGCGCAGCCCATTTTTGGTTTTCTGAATATTTTTGACAAAAAATTTTTGAAAGCCAAGGGGCGCAACATATTCTGCGCAGCCCATTTTTAGTTTTCTGAATATTTTTGACAAAAAATTTCTGAAAATCAAGGGGCGTAGCCCATTT
>ENA-UOOA01006468-UOOA01006468.1-human-gut-metagenome-genome-assembly--contig:-P61old-NODE-6468-length-11275-cov-7.144296_pt1 | contig 11275 bp, 9 predicted proteins | sample MGYA00242467_ERZ724014 | MGnify/ENA metagenome assembly ERZ724014
CGATTAATGCGCTTGACATTTTGTCGGGGGGGGGGGTACAATTTAAGTAAATAATAAACTTCGGAGAAAAAAATTATGAAAAATTGTTCTGTAAGAAAAATCGTGTTAAGCTCGATAGGGTTTCTTGCGAGTTTAATGCTTTTGATCGGGTTGTCGTTTACGGTGATCAAATATGATCCGGGTTTGAAAAACGAGTTGGGCGCGGCGATGCGGCAGATCGGGTTGAGCGCGAGCGGTTTCGATATGCTTTCGTTTGAGCTGCCGGCAACTTTGAAAGCGTTTATGCTTGGTCTTTTTACCGCGGGGGATTATTCGGTGGATTTCACGGCGTTCGAAAAAATCAGCGGCGTGATTTCGGTGCTGACTTTGGTGACTGCGCTGCTTGGAATTGCGCTGACGATCGTTTCGTTTTTCTGCTTTTCCAAAAAGAAGAGCCAAAGCGTGGCGACGACTTTTGTAGTTTTGTCGCTTGTGCTGGCGTTTGTGTATGCCGTGGCTTCGGTGATTTTTGTGGCTGTGGTGAAGAGCGATCTGAAAGAAGTATATAAATCTGCGGCGAACGCGACGGGGACTTCGGGGACTTCGGGATCTTCGGGGACTTCGACTTCCGGACAAGCGGAATTGCAGGCGATTTTAAGCGGCTTTAAAACGAATATGTTTGTGGCATTGATATTGCAACTGATTTTTGCGGTGGCGTATCTGGTATGCGTAAAGACGATTGCGGAAAAAGCCGGGAATGTTGTTTGCGCGGGCGTGGGCGACGGGGAAAAGTGCGCCGAAGGCGGGAAAAAGAAGCAGAACGACGATATTTTCAGCGTGATCGGGGCGGAAGCGCGGGTGATCGAGCTTTTGACGTCGTATAAGAAGCTTTGCGATGAAGCGGTGATATCGAGTTCGGACTATATAGATAAAAAGATTAGTTTGCTGAGATATTCCGGGAAGAAACTGCGCGCGGAATTGCCCGCTATCGTGGGCAAAAGCTCGTATTGGGATACGGTGCAGGCGGAAGAAGCGGTGACGGCGGCGTTGCGCGGGTATAAACAGTTGCTCGATCAGGGCATTATTTCGGAAGGGGATTTTGCCGATAAGAAAGCCGCGCTTTTAAACTGCGTGGTGCATGGGTGAAAGTCGGCTTTTATTTCAACAGAATAATTATTTGAGAATTGGAAAAGCCGCGCTTTTGACTTTTGTCGGGGGCGCGGCTTTTAATGTGCCATATTTTAGCGTGCAATAATTATATTTTCTTTAAGTCCGTGATTTTGCCGTGAGAGATTTCCGTACGGTAGTAGTCCGCTTCGTATATGCGCTCGCCTTTCTTCCGCAACACGCCGCATTCGTTTTCTTCGTCGCACGGAAAAGCGTAGGTATATTCCCCCAAATACGCCCCCAGCTTTTCGCTCCGTTCCGCAAGCTCGCGCGATAAAAATGCCGATACGTCCGCCCCCACCCGAAAGTTTTCGAAAAAATCATACGATAAATTGCCGCTGTGTTCCGTGCCTTCGATCTTGCCCGAAATCCGATAGCACTCGTCTTCGCCGAGCGCCCATTCCCCGTACAGCAACCGTTTCGCGCCGCCGCTCAATTTTACGCTCGCTTTCAACGTGCCGCCGTCCGCGGAGTACGAAATCACTTCTTCGTCGAAAAGCTTTTTGCCCCTTGCATTGAAAATACAAAGCGCGTTTTTGCCTTCGATAAAGTACAGTCCGCCGTGTTTTTTAATGCGCGCGGTTTCGTATCTTAGCGGCAGGTGCGATATGTAAAACCCCGCGGCGGTTTCCAGCGAAATGTACAACGCGCCCTGAAAATACACGGTGATAAGATCGGCGACAAACCGTTCCTGCGCCACGACGCGGGTATCGAACGAACGCGGCGGAAACGAGCGCGCGTACACGGCCGCGCCGTCGCGAAGCAGATAGACTTCTACGCCCTCGGGCGGCGAGAAAAACAGATTTTCGTTTAAAAATACGCCGAGCGGCAGGGCGTTCTGCGGCGTGAAACACGCGAAAAGGTTGTCTTTCAGCGAGATTTCGGCGAAGCGGTCGAAGCCGTCGGTAACGCCGTAGTATTTGCCGTCGACGGTGAGGCAGCAGGGGACGGAAGATAAAAAACGTAATTTCATACGTTATTTTATTCATTTTTTGCGCGGGGATATGTATAAAAACGAAAAAATAGGTTAATAATTCTTTCCGCAACGCGGCTTTTGCGGCGGGCGATACTCAAAAACGGAGGTTCGGCAAATGAACGCATCGGACAAGATCAACGGTTATACGGAAGAGGAAGCGAAAACGCTGATAGAGTACATCTGGAAAGGGAAGAAGTCGGGCAAAACGCTTACGTCGCTTTTCGCTTCTTACGGCGAGAAGCACGGACGGGCGCGGGGCAGCGTGCGCAACTACTACTACGCGCTGATGCGTTCGGCCGGGAAGGACGAGCGCGTGATGAAGCTTCTGGACGGCAAGGAACTTACGGTGGAAAAAATCCGCGAGTTTACGGAAGAAGAAACAAACGCCGCGCTCAAAAGTATTCTGGAGGAAAAAAGCAAGGGAATTTCGGTGCGGCGCGCGATTATGAACGTGACGGGCGCGGATACGAAGCTGGGGCTTCGCTTGCAGAATAAGTACAGAAACGTGCTGAAAAATCGAACGCGCGGAAAGAGAATTGGGAATTTCATCTGCGGGCGGAAAATCGGCGGCGCACCATATTTTGGATAAGGCGGCGTTGAAAAAGACGGTGGGCGAAAAGCTTTCCGATAAAACCGCAAGCGAAAAAATCGCGCCGCGCGGGGAATTTTTAAAGCGCAGATTAGAGAGAGAAATCAACCTTTTATACGAGAAAATCGCGGGCGCGCTGCGCGAAGAAAACGGCAGACTGAAAGCGGAAAACGAGCGGTTGAAAAACTTGCTCGGGCACGGAAAATGACAAATTTTATCGAAAAATCGAATGAAAAATAAGTGAAATCAAAAAAAATTTATACAAGTGCCTGTAAATTGCTTGCCAAAAACGGAAAAACAAGGTATGATATAAGTAGTTGATTTTTGCGGCGTCTTTTCGGCGTGCGCGAAGAAGGAGCGAGTATGTTGAATTTATTGGCAGATAGCGGCAGCGGGAACAAGTGGCTTTCCACCGTATTCATTATTTTAATCGTGGCGGCGTTTGTGGCGATGATGATTTTCAATTCGCGCAGTCAGAAAAAGCGTCAGCAGGAAAGTCAGAAAATGTTGGACGCGATCAAGCCGGGCAGCAAAGTGAAAACGATCGGCGGCATTTGCGGCGTAGTGGTGGAAGTGAACGCGGAAGAGAACACGTTTGTGCTTGAAACGGGAACGGAAGCGAGCGGAAAATCGTATATCAAATTCGATAAGCAAGCCGTTTATCAGACGGACGCCGTATCCGAGGGCGCAAAGTCTGCGGAAAAAACCGAAAAAGACGTGAAAGCGGAAGACGCGGACGCGGAAGTTGCGGAAGAAAAAACGGAAAATTCCGAAAAGAAAGACGAAGAATAATTGTCTTTCGCATTGAATTGTTTACAGATTTTTTCATAAAATTATCCTTTTGGAAAATGGCGATGCCGCGTTAGGCATCGCCATTTTTCAAAGGTGTAGCGCGTTTGGATAGCGGCACATCTCGCGGCTTCATCTGCGTGCGCCTTTGCTCATTTACGCATAGTAAACTCGCGGCAGGCGTACTCGATAAAGCTCGCGATCTGCACCGCTCTGCAAACGCTTGCGGGGTTAGTGGTTTGGCGCGTTTGGATAGCGGTGCGTTTCAAAGGCAGGTAGTTGGTAAAAGCGGAAATGGAACAGTCCGTTACGAAACACCCTGCGGGTGGTCTGTTTTTAAAATATGCGGCATAGAATAAAAAAGCAGGCAAGGCGGCGCGGTTTCGTTTCGTTTGCAAGGAGGCTTTCTATGTTCGCGGAAAATCTGAAAAGATCGTTTTTTTATCAGGCTCTGAAAGGCGCGGCGATCGCCACGCTTTTATGCGTGCTGTTTGCGGCGCTTCTCGCGGCGGTTTCCCGCTTTTTAACGCTTAGCGCGGCGGCGGTGAAAATTACCGGCATCGCGGCGAAAATTCTTTCCCTTTTCTTCGCCGCGCTTCTCTCTTTCAAAGACGGCAAAGGTTGGCTGAAAGGTCTTGCGGCAGGCATATTGTTCGGACTTCTCACTTGCTTTATATTTTCCGCCGCGGCGGAAGCTCCGATCGGCGCGGACATCGTTTTCGAGCTGCTTTTCGGCGCGGCGATCGGCGTGATTTGCGGCATGTTCGTAAGCGTGGCGAAAAGATAAAGCCTTTTATTTGTGAATGGAAGGTTTTCCATTTTTGCTGAATTTTCTTCCCAAGAGAAAATGAAGCAAGGGGAAGGCTTGACGTATAGGACGAAAATTTATAGAAAATAAAAGAAAAAGTCGCAGACGGCGGCTTTTTTTCGCGCATGTGTGATTTTTTTAAGAAAAAACGCGTAAATGCCCGCGATATGACTTGACGGACAAGCCCTTTATAATGTATAATAAATAAGTATCGGTGTATTATTTTCTTTTTTAATCGCGGGCTACGGCGGCATTTCGCGCCGTGCGCGCGGCGAAAAGAAAAGCAAATTATCAGGAGGCTTTACAATGGGCAAAAAGAAATCGGTGGTATTGCTTACTTTAATTACCATCGTGATCGTTGTATTGTGCGCCGTTGCGGTTTTCCCGTCGTTCCACCTTTCCGTGTTTAAAAAGGATTCGGTGAAAACGTGGAATCCCGTGGTGTCGCTGTACGATACCGACGAGGAACTGGGCGGCGGATACGTGGCGCGGTACTATCCCGCGGGCGTGATTTCCGCTACGGAATACGACAGCAACTGCCGTTCCATTTCGCAGCAGGAAGGCGAAGAAAAACTGCAGGAGTACGTGGATTCGTACGAAAAACACGGCGGCGTTTACCTTTCCAGAAACGAGGACGACAAAGTGATGCGGCGCGTTACGGGCGAAAGCGGAGACAGCTATGCGGTTACCGACGCTTTCAAAGCCTGGTTTGACGAAACGGCGGACCTTGTGGCTTCGCGTTATGCAAGAATGCAGTATTCCACCGTCTGCGTTTCGGTGGCGGACGATTACGTGCTGGAAGTGAAGCTTCCCAAATCGAGCGTGAACTCCACCGTTTCGTCGGCGCTGACGACGTTTGCGTATACGGGCGAGCTGACGATTACCGACGGCACGAATACTTACCCCGGTAAGCTGGAAACGGGCACGGATTACTTTAAATCGTTCAAGGTGAAAACTTCCGGTTCGAGCGCGTATCTGCAGATTAAAACCACCGACAAGGGTTCGGACATTCTGAAAACGTTTGCTTCCGGTACTTCTACGATTACCGTGAAAATCGGCAACGATACGGTGCTTTCTCCGAGCGGATCCAACTTCGAAAATCTTTCCGGCAACACCTGGGCGATCGGGCTGAAATACGAGGAGGCGGGCAAGATTCTTGCCGCGACGCTGGATTCGGCGCTGCATTATGCGCAGGGCGACAGCGGGTACTCGTTCGATTCGGACAAGACGGAAATTTCTTCGTACGAAGCCGTATACGGCGGAAACGGAAAGACGATGCTTTACGTTGCCGCGCTGATCGTGCTGGCGATTGCGGTGATTCTGCCGATCATTTTGTACAAGGGCTACGGCGTGGCGATGGCGTACGGAACGATGACGTACTTTTTAATCGTGGCGTTTCTCTACGCGTACGTAACGAACGCGGTGTTTGAAATTTCGGCGGTTTCCGCGTTGCTGTTTGCGGCGGGGCTGGCGTTGATTTTCGCCGTGGAATCGCGCGTATACAAAAAAATCAAGGCGGAAGCGGCGCTGGGCAAAACCGTGGCTTCTGCCGTGAAGAACGCGTTTAAAAAGACGCTGTCGCCGTCCGTGGACGTGTGCGTCGCGGCGGTGCTTGGTTCGGCGGCGTTTCTGATCGGCGGGGCGCTTCTGAACACGGTGGCGGCGCAGGCGGTGATCTGCTTTGCGGCGGCTGCGTTCGTGTGCCTGCTGTGGACGCGCGTAATCAATTATTTGTTGTTCTCTGCGGCGAAGGATAAATACGCCTTCTATCGCTTGAAGAGGGAGGATGACGACGATGAATAAGTTTACGAATAAAGTGGCGGGAAAAGGCAAGCTTTTTCTGCCGATCGCTCTGGCGATTTTAATTGCGGGCATTGTGATTGCGGCGATTTTCGGATTGAACGTTGCGCCCGAGTACGACGCGGAAAAGACGTTGAAAATTCACGTAAATTCCTATTATTCCGACGCGCGCGCGGAAGCCGTGGAAAACGTTTGCGGCAAGGTGCTTTCGGATAAGAGCGTAGACGAGAGCTATGTGCGGGTGCAGCGCAGCACTTCCGCAAACGATTACACGATCGTATATTCGTTTAAAGGCGATTTTTCCGATGATAAACTGGAAGAAGTGCGCGGGGAAGCGGCGGCGAAGCTTGCGGAAGCGATGCAAGGCGACGGAGCTTTGAAAGGGCTGGACGAAGATCTCGTATCGGTGAGCGTTTCAAGCCTTTCCGTATATACCGCGTTTTCGAAAGGATTTGTGCTTCGCGCGTGCATTGCGGGCGGTGTGCTGCTGATTGCGGCGTTTGTGTACGCGGCGCTTCGGCATAAGCTTGCGGCGGGCGTGATTGCGGCGGCGATTTCTTTCGTATCGCTTGCTTTGACGGCTGCGTTGACGGCGATTTTGCGTATTCCCGTATCTTCCACGTGTGCGAACGCGCTGTTCTTAGCGGAAGCGCTCGGCGCGGTTTTCGGCGTTGTCGTGGCGGGAAAAATGCACGCGGCGGAAACGAGCGAAGAAAACGAAGGACTTACCGCGAAAGAAATCGTGGCGAAAGCGATGCCCGGAAAATCGCTTTTCGTGGCTGTGGCGGCTACGCTTCTCGGGTTTGTGATTATCGGCGCGGCGGGAATTTCGCCCGTGCAACGCTTGGCGGTGATTGCGATCTTCGGCGTGCTTTCGGCATATTTTACCGCCGGAATTTTGTTCCCGGCGATTTATCCGCCGATCTTTGAAAGATTGCAGAAAAAACGCGCGGAAAAACGCAGATACGATTATAAAAAGAATAAACCCGCGAAAGAAAAGTTATCTGCGGATGATACCACAACAAACGCGGCGGAGCATGCTGCGGACTAAACGGCGTTTGATGAATACGCTCGATGCGGGGGAATACGCTTTTCCCCCGCTATTTGTTCTTTTTTGAAGCCGCCGCACTACAATACGGTGCGGGTATGCACAAAGCGGCGCAAAGCGGGGGCGGTGCATGTTCGGTGCGGGCGCGCAAAAAAAACGGCGGGCGCGCGGGTGCGGGCGGACGCAATACGGAAGAAACAGAGGTTTACCATTGAAAGAAATCGTTCCCGAATATCAATTTTCGGAAGAACAACTGAATGAAGCGAACGCTTTGGCGGCGGAGACGGGTTTGGAGCGCACCACGGCGCATATTTTGTACGCGCGAGGCATAGACACGCCGGAAAAAGTGCGCGTTTTCATGCACCCCGGCAAGGCGAATTTTTTGTCGCCGTTTTTAATGCGCGGCATGAAAGAACTTGCGGCGGCGATCGCCGCGGTACGCGAGAAGGGCGGCGAGATTGCCGTGTTCGGCGATTACGACGCGGACGGCATCTGTTCTTCGGCGATTATGTATTATGCGCTGCAAGAATACGGCGTGCGCGCGCGGATCTACGTGCCGGAACGGACGGACGGGTACGGTCTTTCGCGGGCGGGTATAGACAGAATTTTTGCCGACGGAAAGCCCGATTTGTTTTTGACGGTGGACTGCGGCGTATCTTGCAAAGACGAAGTGGCGTATATCCGATCTCTCGGCACGGAAGTGATCGTGACGGATCACCACGAGCTGCCCGAAGAATTGCCCGACTGCGTGATCGTAAATCCGAAAAACGCCGACGATTATCCGTACGATAATCTGTGCGGAGCGGGCGTGGCGTTTAAGGCGGCGTGCGCGCTGCTCGGCGAGCGGGCGTACGATCTTCTCGATTTTGCCGCGCTTGCCACGGTGGCGGATAGCGTGCCGCTGCTCGGGGAAAACCGCGATATTGTAACGGAAGGACTGAAACTTTTCAACGCCGATCACCGTTCGTGCTTCACCTATCTTCTCTCGCGCGCGAAAGATAAGCAAAACGACGAGATCACGGCGCAGACGCTTGCCTTCACCGTTGCGCCGAGAGTGAACGCGGCGGGGCGTATGGGCGATTCGAACGCCGCATACGAATTATTCATCGCAAAAGACGAAGAAACAAAGCGCGCGATTGCGGCGAGACTTTGCGAGTACAACGTTGAGCGGCAGAAAAAATGCGACGAGCTGTATGCGGCGGCAAAGAAAACGCTGGCGGAAAAAGGCGCGTATTCGCACGTGATTATGCTGACGGGCGAGGACTGGAACGCGGGCTTCGTGGGAATTGTGGCGGCTCGGATTGCCGAAGAATTCAATCGTCCCACGCTGATTTTCGTGCGGCGGGGCGAGATGCTGCGCGGCAGCGCGCGAAGCGTGGAAAACGTGAATATCTATAATGCCTTGCGTGCCTGTTCGTCGCTTATGGAAGAATTCGGCGGGCATGCGCAGGCGGCGGGCGTGAATCTGAAAGCGGAAAATTTCGACGAGCTGGAAGCCGCGCTCGATAAAGAGCTTGGCGAGCATTATTCGCGCGAAGATTTCATTCCGCGCATTCCGGTGGCGGAAGAGATGACGGGCGCGTTTTCGCCGAAACTCATCCGCGAGCTTGTTGCGCTCGAACCCTACGGTGTGGGGCATAGAAAACCTTTATTTTCTTTAACCTGTACGGCATGCAACGCGCGCATGATGAGGCCCGGCTCGCCGCATCTTGCGATGAAGAACGAGTTTCTCGATTTTATGTATTTTTCCGGCGCGAAGCATCTGCCCGTGATCGACAGCGACGTGAAAAAAACGTTCGTATTCGAAGTGAACGTTTCAGAATACAAGGGCAAGGAGTACGTGAAAGGCTTTATCCGCGATTTCGTGTACGACGGCAGATCGGGAAAAAACACCGATTTTTCCGCGTTTGCTTCGGCGATCGACGGATTCTACGGCGCGGTTTCATCGGGGGAAGAAAAGAAAAACGAGGGGGGTAGAGGCGAGCCGAAGCCGATTTCCGGCGAAGAAACGCGTGAGCTGATCGCTAAAAAACGCGCGGAAAGCGACTGGGGATTGTGCCTGATTGCTTCCGATATTTCCGTGCTTAAAAATTACCCGTATCTTGCGGATATGCCGTGCGATTTATTCTATCCGTCCTCGCGGAACGTGGGCAACGTGCTTTTATTATCGCCGTTTTCCGATGTGGATTTGTCGGGGTTTGAAACGATTGTGTATCTCGATACGCCGCTTGCGTTTGCGGGGGCGTACGGCGAGGAAAAGCGCGCGTATTACAACAAGGACGTAGACGGCAAAAGCTTGTTCGAGGGGTTGAACGCGGAGCGCGGCGAGCTTGTGAAAATGTTTACGGCGATCAAGAATAACGAGGCGGCGTTGCAGGGCGAAAACGCGCGCGCATTGACGGAACGAAGCGGCGCGTTCGGGTTTGACAAGAAAGAATTTCTGTTTGCGGCGCGGGTGTTTGAAGAACTGGGTATTCTCGATTTCTCGTTCGGCGCACCCACGCTGTATCAGGGCGGAAAAACGGAGCTTTCGCGCTCGGCGCTTTATGAAACGGTGCGGAAACTTACGGAAGAAAAGAGAAAACGGGTGTAGCCGAACGGAATTTTTGCGGAATTAAAAGGTTTTGAAAGACTGCCTCGGGCAGCGGAGGACTTATGTATTCGGACGGAAAAAGCACAAACGCGGTGGCGGAAGCGCGGGGGAAGATCGAAGCGACTTACGACAACGAAAAAGATAAGAAGCTTGTGACTGACGCATACGATTATGCGGAAAAGATGCACGAGGGGCAGAAGCGCGCCTCAGGCGAGCCGTATTTCGTGCATCCGTGCGCCGTGGCGAATATTCTGATGGACATGGGGCTGGACGCGCCCACGGTGGCGGCGGCTTTTTTGCACGACGTAGTGGAAGATACTTCCGCTACGGAAGAGAATATCCGCGCGAAGTTCGGCGAAGAGGTGGAAGAGCTTGTAGCGGGCGTTACGAAACTGAATAAAATCGTTTTCGAGAGTAAGGAACAGGAAGAAGCGGAAAACTTCCGTAAAATCGTGGTGGCGATGGCGAAAGATATCCGCGTGATTATCATCAAGCTTGCGGACAGGTTGCATAATATGCGTTCGCTTGCCTATCTTTCTCCCGAACGGCAGCAGGCGATGGCGCACGAAACGCTGGAAATTTACACGCCGCTTGCGGGGCGGCTCGGTATTTCGCACGTGAAGAGCGAGCTGGAAGATTTGTGCCTGAAATACATCGATCCCGACGCGTATCAGTATCTTTTGGTGCATATCAACGAAAAGCTTTCCGAGCGGCGGCAGTTCGTGGCGGACATCGTGGAACAGATCAAGGATTTGATGAAAGCGGACGGCATCGAAGGCGAAGTGTTCGGCAGGCCGAAACATTTTTATTCCATCTACAAAAAAATGAAGAACAAGGGCAAGACGTTCGATCAGATTTACGATCTTACGGCGGTGCGCGTGATCGTGAAAGACGTGAAAGAATGTTACACCGTGCTGGGCGCGATTCACGAAAAGTGGACGCCGCTGCCCGGGCGCATTAAGGACTATATCGCCAACCCGAAGCCGAATAAATATCAGTCTTTGCACACCACGGTGATGACGTCGTTCGGGCAGCCGTTTGAAATTCAGATCCGCACGGAAGAAATGCACCGGATCGCCGAGTTCGGTATCGCGGCGCACTGGAAGTACAAAGAAGGCAAAACGCAGGATCAAAACACGAATTTCGAAAGCCGGCTTACGTGGCTGCGCGAAATGGTGGAATGGCAAAGCACGATGAAAGATTCGCGCGAGTTTCTCGACGCTTTGAAAACCGAGCTTTACAGCGAAGAGCTGCTTGTTTTCACGCCGCGCGGCAAGGTGATCACGCTTCCGCCCGGGGCTACCCCCGTAGATTTCGCTTACGCCATTCACTCGGAAGTGGGCAACCGCTGCACGGGCGCGCGCGTCAATTCTAAAATCGTGCCGCTTTCCACCGTGCTGCAAGTGGGCGACGTGGTGGAAATCATCACTTCGCAAAACTCGAAAGGCCCTTCGCGCGACTGGCTGAAATTTATCAAATCTTCGGGCGCGAAAGCCAAAATCAAGCAGTTTTACAAGAACGAGCTG
>ENA-UOOA01006475-UOOA01006475.1-human-gut-metagenome-genome-assembly--contig:-P61old-NODE-6475-length-11258-cov-3.661341_pt1 | contig 11258 bp, 9 predicted proteins | sample MGYA00242467_ERZ724014 | MGnify/ENA metagenome assembly ERZ724014
AGTATTGAAATCGGTGAAATCGGGATATTTGTTGTGGACGGTAACGCATACGTTAAAGAATTAGGTGTTGACAGATTAATTTCACATAATGAAAAATATTCCGATATAATCATTAATGAATATATCAGAAACGAATGTTGTGGTAAAGTTTTGGGTATTTGTGAAGAAACATTCTAAAATCGCATTAAAAACACAAAAAACGTAACAAAATGTATCAAAATCGTAATTAATTTATTAAAATAGTCGATTTTTAATAAATTGCAAATAAAAAATCCTCTGCCTGTTGGAGCAGACAGAGGAAAAAGAATAAAGTGCATTTATACACAATATCCCATACCAATGATATTGTAACACAAATGCACTCTATTTTCAATACAAAAAAACGAAAAAGGAGTGTTATTTATGGCTAAATATAAAAAACGTCCCGACGGACGTTATGCAACAAGTACGATTGTTGGATATACAGACGACGGCAAACCGAAACGTAAAACACTGTACGGTCGTACAATTATGGAACTGGACAAAAAGGTCGCCGAGTTCAAGAGCCTGCAAAATAAAGGCATCATTATCAATGATGAGGGTATGACCGTAGAGCAATGGGGAATAAAGTGGCTAAAGCTGTACAAATCAGCGAAAGAGTATAACACCTATGCAATGTATTTAAACGCCCTAAATTCGCACATTATACCCGAAATAGGCGGTATTCGTTTAAGTGCGTTGAAGTCACATCATATTCAAGAAATGCTAAATGACATTATCAGTGTCGGTCATTACCGAACTGCTGAAATCGTTAGACTGACGATAAAACAGATTATCCAACAAGCGATAATAAACGAATACATCTACAAGGACGTTTCGTTGAAAGTTTCATTACCGCAATCACAAAAGAAAGAAAAGCGGTCATTATCGAACGAAGAGAAAGCAATTTTTGAAAAAGCAAAACTGACACAGCGTGAACGTGTATTTGTAGATCTACTATATTACACTGGCGTAAGACGCGGTGAAGCACTGACTTTGACCGTCAAAGATATTGATTTTAAAAATCGCAGATTAATCATAAACAAAAATTTGGTGATAAAGGACGGTGAAAGTCACCTAAAAAATTCGCCTAAAACAAACGCAGGCAACCGCTCCATTCCTCTTCCGGCAAAACTATTGTCAGAATTGCAAGAATATATTGCACACGCAAAAAATATATATTTATTTACAATGAAAAGCGGTGAACCTATGACAAAATCATCATTCCGTCGTTTTTGGTATAATATATTAGATAAGATGAATGTTGCCGCAGGCGGTGACGAGTTTTCACGTTCGGACACGGCTATACGATTAATCGCAAAAGACGTTACACCTCACATATTCCGTCATACATATGCAACTAATTTGTACTATGCAGGTATTGACGTAAAAACCGCACAACGATTATTAGGACATTCGAGCATACAGGTTACGTTGGAGATATATACACATTTGGACGCGGAAGTTTCAATCAGCAACACCGAGGATAAATTAAATTCCTATTTTGCGTGACTGACTATATTTTTGACTATCACACTTACGGTTTTGTTGGCTGTTGTTGGGCAGTTTTAAAAATAAAAAAAGCGGTGTAAACCGCATAAAACCTATACTTTTAACGTATTCATCAATAAAAGTAAAAATCAAAGATTTTGACTCTTAATCAGGGTGTCCAGGGTTCGAGCCCCTGATCGCGTACCACGAATACCGCTTAAACACTGGGTTTGAGCGGTTTTTGTTTTGTCCTTTAATCAATCTCTAAAACACTTTCTAACACTTTTCTAACACTTTTTATGCACTGAACATACCCTTTAGTCCCTGTCCCAATTCTCTCTTATGTTCCATGCTTATATGACCGTAAATGTTCATTGTAGTGCTAATATCCGCATGTCCAAGCCATTCTGATATATCTTTCATATTCCACCCTCTGAGAATAAGCATCGATGCACAACTATGACGCAAATCATGAAATCTAATGTGCGGAAGCTCATTTTTCTTTAAAACTTTTTGCAACTCGTGGCTAGGATAACTTGGATAATACGGTGTACCATCTTCTTTTGCAAAAATATATCCACTATCAGAATAACAATTTTTAAAAAAATCTTTATTCTTTTTTTGTTTTTCTAACAGTTTTTCTAACAATGGCTTCACATCATCCAAAAGAGGATATACGCGATTACTTGTTTTATTTTTAGTAGAATCTTTGGCAACCACTTGATTTTGCAGAACAACCGTATGCTGAATTACTATGGTATTATTCTCAAAGTCGACTGCATCCCACCGTAACCCCATAAGTTCGCTCCGCCTTAACCCGTATATAATAGTCATATATAACATATCGTGCAACATTGTACTTTTAGAAACTTCAAGCAACCTATTACACTGTTCCACTGTGTAAAATGAAGGTTTTACAGTGGTTTTCTGCATTTTAGGCAATCTTGCGTACTGACATGGATTATCTCTTATTAGTTCTTCACGAATGGCTTTCTTAAAAATCAAACTTAATATTGTACCGTGAATTTTTAGAGTTCTACATGATAATCCGCCAGGTTTACCATCTAACCTTCCCGTAACCGCCTTATAATTATAATATTTTTCAATATCTGCTATCTTCACATCTTGTAGCATTAAATTCTTTTGTTCAAAATACGGGATTAAATGGTTTTCCGTATCGGTTTTATATCCTTCGTATGTAACAATATCAACTTGCGTAATCACTTCTTTAAGCCACTTTTTTATGTATCCCACAAAGTCAATTTTATCAAACATATTGGGATTTTCATTATACTCCGCTAATAATCTTGTCAAAGCCGCTTCGGCTTCTCGCTTATTACCTTTCTTTGCATCAATATAGAGATTTATCCATTTTTGCTTTTTATTAACACGGAATACTGCGTAATATTTTCCGCCCTTTTTCTGTAGACTACCTCTCATATGTCATTCCTCCTTAACTTCGGTAGTCTGCTGACAATATTATTTTATCATCAACAGCCTACTTTATCAACATATTTTTTTAAAGTTGTACTCCTTTTAAATACTCAATCACTCCGAATTTAGGAATTATATATTTCTTGCCCAGTCTACGATTGGGTATATCGTTGTTTTTTAATAATTTATACGCTGTATTCTTACCGATGTTAAGAATTTCGCACAAATCTTTAATATTTATCACATCTTTATACTCTTCCAACAAATATATCACATCCATTCTCGTTCACAAATTAAATATTTTAACCCTTTTTCAGTGTACAATAAGTTTATACGTTCAAAAAACATTAAAATATCTAAGCTACACGAACGGCAATTTGCAAAATTGCTCCATAGGATTTTCACCTTCCCGGCGCTGCCCGGACTGCCCCCGATGCTTGCATACACGCCCTTAAAGCGCGGTCTACGGCTAGGCAGAAGTATCATTATACCAATATGACGTCTTGACCATTCAAACTTGCAATTTGATTTTTACTAGTGATATTTATCGCTCGACTACCTCTATGCAGTGTCTTGGCGTATCAAGTATAAGGCTCTTCCATATTGGAATGTATCCGTTTGCTCTTTATTATGCTACAGCGTTGTCTTCTGTGCTTTCTTTGTACATGAAAGGATTTTATTTATACGTAATAATATTTTTTGTAAACTTTGTAATGATGCCACAAATGATTCTTCGCTCATCATTAGCAGATTTCTTTATCAGAGAGTAAAGACACTCTTCCTCTTCATCTGTAAGATAGTTTTTATAGCTTCTGTATTCAGGCAATATATAAACCCCACCTTGATTACCTTGTTTCGTATAAACAGGAGCAATGCCACTGAGATAAACTATATCTCTGTCGATTGTATCTGTAGAAACATTAAATTCTGTCGCCAATTCGCATCGAGTTGATTGCTTTTTCTGGACAAGGAATTCGAGTATTTTTGTTCTTCTTTCGCTCACACATAATTTATCCCTCACGTTGCTCCCCTCCTTTCGGGAGCAGTATACCACTCAAACTCCGCAAATTTTTCCGAGTTTGAAAAAATAATTCTGAAAGTTTCAAACTTTTTTTCATTATCTTAGTCCTTTTCCTCTTTTTTTGAAAAAGACCTCATTGGCGGTGCTCTCATAAGACATTCAAAGACTAAAAAAACACGATTTTTTTCAATCGTGTCAGCCGTATTCGTGTATATACGCTTTGATTGTTCACGTGCGAGTTTTAAATCAGCTAAAATAAGCACATTGATTTTTTTAATAAATCATTCCCCATATGTTTTGCAAACAATAAAACCCCTCCAAGAAACTAAGCTTGAGGAGTTTTTACAATCAAATAAGCCTCATCAAACCATCGTTTTTTTTGATGAAGCTTTATGCTGCTTCTGAATTATAACTTCGTTCTATCACGAAGCATTTAATCGTGTTAATTTCACAGAAAACATTGTAAACTATATGTGGAGGTGAATTTTCAGTGCTATGAAACACGATATTTTAGGCGAACAAATAAAAAATGCCCGACTACATAAAGGGATATCACAAGAACAACTTGCAGAAATGTTGAATTGTAGTTCACGCCATATTATGGCGATAGAAAATGAAAATAAAAAACCCGGATACTGGTTGCTTTATAATCTTATACGAACTCTAAACATTCCTGCTGATACGATTTTTTATCCCGAACGACACAACATGCCACATAAAATGGATATTGCCATTGACGAACTGGTAAATATGCTATATCTGTGTGATGAAAAGACAATACACGCAATAACTGCCGCTGTTCAGGAAATAATCAAGTCCGAATGAAGAAGCGCACATCAGTGCGCTTCCTTCTAAAGCACTCCTAATCTTTTGAGTAACTTTACACAATCTTTTACGCCTTGTTCATACAAGAACGCACAGTCTTTATCCGCTAAAGCCGCATGCTTTGCAATATATAAATTTATTATATCGGCTTTCCCAGCTGACAATTCTGATAACACCGACTGCACTTTGCTTCCCAATTGTGTCAATTCTGTGTTAATTTCTTTGTATTCCTTGTTTTTCATTCGATAATGACTCAGTTTATGTTCTGTAATTTCATCAATTACCATTGAAATCAATTCCTGTTCAGTCATAATAAATATCTGCCTCCTGTTGATTCATATTGATTATATAATTCCCCGAAAAATTTGTAAATAATTCTGGAAATAATGGTAGTATTCTACGGAAAAAGTGGTTATGTACATCTTCTATGTAAACACAAAACCGACACCATTAGCCTGATGTCGGTTTCATCTTTCAATTTTTTATCTGTTTACTGTTTTATAAACCATCTGACGTCATCTTTGTTACTCTATAATTGCTGTTCTTGATTCTGCATCCCATGTAACTTCAAAGCCCATTTCTTCTGAAAGGAAGCGCAGAGGAACCATTGTTTTGCCATTTATAAGACGAGCTGGGACATCCATGGTGGCAGGTGTGTTATTTACTTCTGCATTAGTATCATCTATCGCAAATGTAACTGCTGTATTATCAAGTGTTGCTGTTGCTGTCTGTGTTTCCTGATTCCATTCAACATCTGCGCCCATCTGCTCAAATAAGAAGCGCATAGGCACAAGTGTACTGCCGTCTTCTATTACAGGCGGTGTTTCAAAACCAAGTATTTTGTCTTGGAATTGTACATATATATCACTTGCATTTAATACTTCATCTATTTTTTCAATAGGACAAGAATAGAACCCTTTTATATAACCGGAGTTGTCTTTTAAATAAAATTCAAATCTATTATCTTTTAGTTCAAAAACATCGCAAAGCAGACAATTTTCTAAAGGCAGGTCTATTATAGTAAAATATACCCCATCCTTTGATACAGCTACTTTCCCAGGCAGTTCTCTTCCATCATATGCAAGATTTGCAAATAAATAATCATGAACCTGAATAATTTCACCAATATCGACACTCTCATAGATAATGCCCTGCTTTGTAACACCATTTTGAGATAATGCTATATCCCCCATATCCTGTGTGAAATATCTATCATATTGCAGCTTACCATTTCTAATAAACAATTCATGTCCGTCGTTTATAATCGGTATACCACCGCTCTCATTGTATACATGCCAATTTTCGAAATCCGTTGAATAATATGATTTTTCCTCTGACACAACATTCATATGGGTTTCAGGGATATATTCACCATATTGAGAATATGTATTTATATAATACACTCCATTTATGTATGACATATCGCTTACATAATCTCCGGAATAAAATAATATTATCATCTCTAGTCGCATAATTAAGACCATGACGTTTATGATTTTTTTCCCTAATCATATATCCATCATTCGTTTCAATAACTTGTGAAGTAGGTATATTACTTGAATTTACCAACCTGTCCAGAAATTTGTAATTACTATCGGTGACTGCATTCCTCCAATTGACTTTATCTTTTGAATATGTGGCTTCCCATGCCGATGCATTGTGTGCAGAGCCATCATAATATACTGAAAAATACCCTTGTCCCGTATATACAACTCTATCTTTAGGGTCGATTCTTTCATGTTCAAAATCAATCGCATATGTATCATTGCTGTGGATAATTCCAATCATCATCATAATTATGCAAATTATTAACAATCTGTATGGGGTTTTCTTTATTATCTTTTCCATAATCTTTCTCTCCTTCATAGATTTTAAAACAATTTCTTATACTACCGTCATTCGCTGTGAATAAACCTGTTTTCATCTTATATTCTATCTCTTGGTTGGGTTCTAATACAATATAATACATTACTTGCGCTCTTGTATAAGAACCTTTGGATAACATTACCGGTTTTTTATGCAAATTCTCTAAATACAAAAATTCACATGAATCACTATCTAATATAAACTCAATAGTTTTTGTAGATTCTGTTGCATTTTTAAGTTTGATGTTATATGTTTCTATAACTGAATAATTCGCTATTGGGAGTTTAAACTTTACTTCCTGACCAGTATCATAACGGTTTAACGCCGCCTCAGTAGCGATTAAACGATTGGGGACATCACCTGCTATGCTACTATCAGCACTATAATTTCTATCATGAAATTCATCAAAATACCAAACATTATCGTCTGTATCATAGTCATATCTATCTTTTTTACTATTATCTACATATCTAAACTTTAGCAATTCTGTTTCCGTTGCAATGTCTCTAACCCTATACTTATACAGATTACCATTACCGTCTTCAACACCTGAAATGCTTATGTCTGATGTTGCATCCTGTTGTGGATTAACATTGGACTCCCAGAATACACTTTTATATCCGAGAGGATTATTAAGATTAAATGTTCTTACCGGAATATACTTTTCATCTCCCTTTATTTCATATGAAAAATCCGATATGACTTCGTTAGGAGTGTTGGAAATTCCTTTAAATGCACCATCTCCAATATATGGTGCGTTATTTTCACCTATACTCATGATATTTTCTCTGTTGTTATATGCCATTTGGTTAAGAACAACTTCGCCCTCCAAAACTTCAAATTCAAATATTATATAAAACGGCATTTGGTTATCAACAACATCATCATACTTCGGTAATCGTGGATATTCTAATATTTGGTCATTATACCCATTTTTATATATTTTTTCGTTATAGATATCTTGAAGCCACACTGAATAACCTTCCTTTGAATTCAAAGTGTAGTATCCTTCATCTATTCTACCATACAATCTATTAGTATACTCATTAGTTTTTACCTTAAAAAGTTTTTCACACTTAAAATATTCCATATTCAAAATGGCTTGTGGTGATGTCCAATCCTCGTCCCAGCCATCCATTTGAGGTGCATTTATACCAATTGCATTTACCTTAATTTTAGCATTTTCCGAATAAAGTTGCACATCCATGATGGCAGACTCACTGGAGTAATTAAGATGCCAAGACATAAAGGTATATTTCCCTTTACCTAAATGTTCCTCTCTTATAAAAGCATATGGAGCATAGTCTGCCAAAGTATTATCTGTTATTGCTTCAGGCGCATCTGAATAAATAAAATATTCACCTTCATTTTCATGTTGCTGGAATACAATATCCCCATCCTGCGGTTCATCTACTTGCAATTTATAAGTTTCTGTACTCTCTATCGTATCTATAGTAACAACTGTACCCTTTTCAAGATGATATTTATAACAATCACACTTCTCTGTTTGAGTTGTTTTATTTCCATTACCATCTATATAGTTAAGTTCTCTATTAGCCTTCCTCATTTTCCGAGTTATAAATTCAGGTACACTGCTGTTAAATCCTCTATACAATTCAGTATAGTATTCTTCCACTTTTCTGCCTGCTTGGTCTGTTAAATTAAAAGTTGTACCCGGTGTAACATTAATAATATAACACCCATTTTTTTCAGCAGTAAATGACAGTATCTTTCCATTTACCTTATCTTGTGTTACTACTTGATTAAAAGGTATAATCTGAATATGAGACACTTTGGATATTTTTAAATTAATAATGTCTATTCCACTTCTTACTAAATTTAGTTGGAATACACCCGGTCCGTGAATTGTATAAACAAAATCCCCTTTTTGCGTTGTTTCAGGAGTAAATGTGCCTGTACCTTCTATACAATCCATTTCACCTTGAATTGTTGTTTCTGTACCGCCTTCAATTTTTACTTCGTATTCTTCATCATCTTCAATATGTATATTAAAGGCAGCCTTATTGTTATTATTAAAGGAAATGTTCTTAATGATTCTCTCATCAGTAGTCATATAAACATCAACAGGAACTGCTTCTGTATTTTCTTCAATGTTTGCTATAATAACAGGAATGTTTTCATCCATGTCAAACAAACATTTGATAAGTATTGTGCATATCTCTGAACGCCTTATATCCGCATCCGGCGCCATTGTGTTTTTATCCTGACCGTTCAAAATATTATTCATATACAACTTATATATGTAGTTTTCATTCTTATTGCCCGATACATCAATAAAATTTTTATATGCATTTTTTCTTTCATTCTCTATGTTTTCAACTTTATCGTATAATAAGGTGGGTACATTGACTTCTTTTCTTTGATCGAAAAACAACTGACAAATATATTTAGCCGCCTCTCCCCTGCTAACTTTAGTCTCTCCTATGGTTATCAACTTATCAAGTTTATTGATACTAACATCTATATCTTGATCATCTATTGTCTTAAAGCCCAATTCGCTTGCCTTTTTCATATAAGGATATGCCCAATATGTTGTTGGGTTATCATCCGCAGTCAATATTCCGTCAACTTTTGCACTTTCAAACATCATTCTGAATAACTGTGCTAGTGTTATTGTATTATTGGGTTCAAACTTATTTTCATCTGTACCCGAAACAATGCCTAAATTTGTTGCTTTAAAGATGTAATCATGAAACCAGTCATTGATAGTAATATCTCTATAATACCTTGTATAATATACTTTATTGGCGCCGTATATATCAGCCAGACCATTTGTAAATGTAACAAGAGAACCCACCACAAAATTACGTTCTGTATTTTCTCCCGTACACTGCGCGGTTACATAAAGCGTTTTATCTACCGAATTGAAATCTATGTACCCCGATTTACCGTCCAAAGCTTCACGTCTTATTGTATTTAAGTCATTTTGTTCATTGTCTATCGTAAAATCGTAATTTGATGGGTATTGTATTTCAACAGTAATTTCTGAATTTGTTCTTGTTACTTTTTCATACAAATTTGTAGCTTTGCCAACAGTTGACATCAAATATTCATATGTATCAAACACAGCCTGAATTTTATTAAACTCAATCTCTTTATTCTCATTATACCTTACTAGTGAACCACCAATTGGGTTTCTGTATTCATATACAATTTCCCACTCATCATCATGTTTCATCATCATAGGGAATCTACGTTTCATATTTTTTCTTAAAACAGTTGCTGCTTGAGTTATATCTGGATTTGAAATAATAATTTTCCTATTATTAGATATTTGTCCAAATATACTATTCCATACATATTGAAAATCATATGGAACTTCCCCAAATTTTGCATTTTCTCCAGAAACAAAACTCTGTAATTTGTCCTCTAAATCAATGTTATTCCCCGAATAACTGCTTGCATTAAACAAATCATATTCACTTTTATTCTTAATTCCTATACTTGCTTTTAATGGTACACATTTATACATATTCAACATTGATGCCATTTGTAAACCTGCATTGTTATCTGCTCCGACAAACATATGTCTATCAGTTCGAAAATCACTTAATACTCTATACACATTATAATCTATGGTATTAGCATAAGTCTGCGCTGCTTCTGTCATATTAAATTCACAAAATGCTAAATATAAATCAGATATAGATAATCTTAAATCCAAATCCGTAGGACATTGATATATCCCATCCATATTTAATGCGTTATTCGTATCTGCATTCAATACAAATACAAATGGTATTATTCCGTAGTCGCTCAGCTCGTCCATCTTATCTTTAAGAGCCGAAATATCATCTACTTTATGTGTTGTTACTAAGACAACTTTATTCCTGTTGCTTGATTCTTCATCAAACACACTAATTGTCCTGTCCAAAATAGATATAATATCGTTTGTCCCTGTATATTCCTTTTCCTGTACATCTGATATTGCCTTATCCAAATCGTCGGTAAAACCCTCAGAATTTGATGATAGTACCGCATATCTTGTATCTTCCGGCACTTGCTCTGAAATAGATTTAAAGCTATCTATCCATCGCTTATCACCGTTTATGTCATATTCATACATAGAATATGACATATCAAATCCCATTACAACATCAAAATCTGTTGTAATCCCTTCATCATTACTATCGTCCAGCCCGAACAGGGAAAAACCATTCTTCTCCTGTATTGCCTTATACAACACATTTTCATCTGTCAACGAGCTTGTATCAATAATGTTCTCATTGTTTTCTATTTCATTGTCATTTTCTGCAAAAGCTGCTGTTAGACTCATTAACATACAAAAAGTTAATATAAATGATATTATCCTTTTCATTTGTTTCCTCCTCCCAAAATTCTACTTGTAAATCTATTGTTCCAAGTCAATTAAATATGTTGAATTAAAAAAATTCAGATTATCCTTTTCTACATATATCAATATTGGTCCTGGTTCTGCCCACGAGGTTACTTTTAGCTCTCCTGTATTTGAATCAATACTGACACCCCTTTTAGGAGTCTTTAGTGACCAATGTACATCTGTTCTAATTTGAGTATTCTTCAAGTTTTGTGTAAATACAAAATAGTGCAGAAAAATTTATTT
>ENA-UOOA01006495-UOOA01006495.1-human-gut-metagenome-genome-assembly--contig:-P61old-NODE-6495-length-11208-cov-10.828835_pt1 | contig 11208 bp, 9 predicted proteins | sample MGYA00242467_ERZ724014 | MGnify/ENA metagenome assembly ERZ724014
GATCGGGTCGTTCAGCTCGGAGTAGGCGTTGCAGAGCTCCTTGCCGTTGACGAACAGTTCGAAACGCTCCGTCAGGTCGGGATTCGAGCGGTGGCGCTTGCACAGCGGCGACATCTCGCGCGGATAGTCCGTGATGAAGGTGGGCTGGATGAGCTCCTCCTCGCAGTACTGTCCGAAGATGGCGTCGATCAGCTTGCCTTTGCCGTAGGTTTCGTCCACCTCGACGTTGAGTCGCTTGCAGGCTTCGCGCAGCTCCTCTTCCGTGCGGCCCGTGATGTCGTAGCCGGTCTTTTCGCGGATGGCGTCGGTCATCGTCAGGCGGCGGAACGGGGCCTTGAACGAGATCGCCTTGCCGTCGATCGTCAGCTCCGTGGTGCCGTTCACGGCCACGGCCACCCGTTCGAGCATCTGCTCGGTGAACTCCATCATCCAGAGGTAGTCCTTGTAGGCCACGTAGATCTCCATGCACGTGAATTCGGGGTTGTGCGTGCGGTCCATGCCCTCGTTGCGGAAGTTCTTGCCGAACTCGTACACGCCGTCGAATCCGCCGACGATCAGCTTTTTGAGGTAGAGCTCCGTGGCGATGCGCAGGTAGAGGTCTATGTCGAGCGAGTTGTGGTGCGTGATGAACGGACGCGCCGATGCGCCGCCCGGAATGGGTTGCAGGATCGGGGTCTCGACTTCGATGTAGCCCTTCGAATTGAAGAATTCGCGCATCGTGGCCATGATCTTGGCGCGGCGGACGAAGGTTTCCTTCACCTGCGGGTTGACGATCAGGTCCAGATACCGCTGGCGGTAGCGCACCTCCGGGTCGGTGAAGGCGTCGAACGTCTTGCCGTCCTTCTCCTTGACGACGGGCAGCGGGCGGATCGACTTCGACAGCACGGTGAACCGGCGGCAGTGCACCGACAGCTCGCCGGTGTTGGTGCGGAACGCGAAGCCCTCGACGCCCACGAAGTCGCCGATGTCGAGCAGTTTCTTGAAGACCGTGTTGTAGAGCGTCGGATCGCCTTCGGGGCATACGTCGTCGCGGCGGATGTAGACCTGAATGCGGCCCGTGTGGTCTTGCAGTTCGAAGAACGAGGCGCTGCCCATGATGCGGCGCGACATGATGCGGCCGGCGATGCGCACCTCCTGGAAATTCTTTTCGGTGTCGTCGTAGTTGTCGGCGATCTCGCGCGCCGTGGCCGTCACCTCGTAGCGGGCGGCGGGGTAGGGCTCGATGCCCAATTCACGGAGCGCCGTGAGCGACTGTCTGCGAAGCTGTTCCTGTTCGCTGAGTTCGAGTGCCATATCGTATGTTTTTGATGTTTTCTCGTGCAACCCCGCAAAATTAGTGAAAAATGGGCAAAATAGCAACTGTTTCGCCATTCCTCTGCCCTCCCTGTCCCGAAACCGTTTTTTTGTTTGTTTATTTTCCCGGAATGATTAAATTTGTCTGTTGTGTCTAATTAAATGCCAGTCTATGAAACAACTCGACTCCTTTTTTCGCAATCGGCTGAATTACCCCCCCCCGCGGGTTATGGGGATTCTTTTGGGCTGTCTGCTGTTTTTCGCCTCCTGCGGCGGTGACGACTCTTCGGACGACTCCTATGCCGCCGTCGAATCCGAATCTTTCACCTTCGACGAAACCGACGCCGCCAACAATGCCGTCCGCGTGATGGCCAACGGCGCGTGGCAGGTCTATTGGGAGCCTGCCTCGGCGGCCGTGACGGTCGATCCTTCGGCGGGCGTCGGCAACGGGACTTTCCGGGTGCTGGACATGCCCCGGGGAACGTCCGTCGAAGTCGGGGTGCGCACCGCTGCGGGCAAGGCCTCCGGCAAAACCATCACCGTGACCCGCGCCGCGGCTTCTGCCGAAGTGACGCTTTCGCTCGCTCCCGCCGACCTGCGCTTCGACCCTGCGGGCACCAACCGCATCACGGTGACCTCCAACGCTTCGTGGAGTGCGTCGTGTTCCGATCCGGCGCTCGTGTTTTCGCCCGCTTCGGGTACGGGCGACGGCACGATCACCGTTACGGCCGCTCCCGAAGGGGTGCGCTGTACGCTGACCGTCACGGCCGGCGAAGGCCCCGGGGCCAAGACGCAGAGCGTGGAGATACTCTACACGGCCTACCGTTTCCCGGAGTTGGCCTCCAACTGGGTGCAGCCTTCGAAGGACGCGGCGGCCGGTTCGGGCGACTATGCGTTCTATACGCATTGGACCACGACGGTCAGTTCGCGCAAAACCGTGCGCAACTACTCCTATTGTTACGACACGCGGCGCCACAATCCGATTTGGGTGGCCTATCCGCTGGCCGACTGCTACGGCGAGGGCGGTTACGGACGGACGACTCCCGATCCTTGGGCTCCCGATCCCCGTCTCGATGCGGCGTATCAGTCGAAAATCTACCAGAGCGACGGAGCGGGCGGGACGGACCCGTATCAGTATTGGTCGAACAATACCATCCGGACGACGCTCGGTCTGAGCGGCAGTTGGACGAAAGGCCATCTCTGCATGTCGCGCGAGCGCGGAGGCAAGGACTCCGAAATCAACAGGCAGACCTTCTATCCGACCAATATCGCCCCGCAGCCCAATAAAACGGCATCGACTTTCGGGACGGTCTGGGGGTGTATCGAGGCCGTGATTTCGGGCAGCAATGACACCGATAACGATATTACGGCCGACGACGGGCGGACGAATATCAACCGCGTGGCCGACACGCTCTTCGTGGTGGCGGGATGTTATTATGAGCACGACAACTGGAAGGATTTCGACTCTTCGAATTACAGCGAGGCGACGACCGATCCGAAGCAGAAAGAGTGCATCATGCCGACGCATCAGTGGAAGATCATGCTGCGCACGAAGGCCGGCAACACGAAAAAGCGGATCGCCGACTGCACGGCCGACGAATTGCAGGCCGTGGGTTTCTGGGTCGAGACCTTTACGCACAGCGATTTGGCCGATTCCGAGACGGGAGCGGGTACGAAAGCGCAGCTGCGGGCGATCGCCGTTCCGGTCTCCTTTATCGAGGAGAAGATGGACATGAAGTTCTTCCCGGACGTTCCGGACGAAGTGAAGAGCCGGACGCCGGTTCCTGCCGATTGGGGATTCTGATCCGGACGGCGGAAACGGAAAGGAGCTGCTATCGCAGCTCCTTTTTTTGGCAGGACAGTGTCCGGTAGGCCAGGTATGCGGCCCATCCGAGTGCCGCCCCGACGAGCGTGCCCCACACGAGGTCCATCGGGAAGTGTTTGCCCAGGTAGATGCGCGAATAGCAGATCAGTACGGTGCAGAAGAGCATCAGCGCCGTGAACCACCGCCGGCGAATCGCCGCCGCCGACAGCACGGTCAGCGCGACGATCGTCGCCGCATGGGCCGAGACCGTTCCGTAGCGGCCGCTCACGGCTTCGACCGGAACGTGAACCGTCCAGTCGCCGGGCGTGCCGGCCATGCGCAGCGCCCGCAGCGAGTCGGGAGCGATCTCCAGCCCTTCGAGCGAGGGGGTGAACATCGGCCGCCAGCGCGGCTCGAAGCCCGGCAGCAGGCCGCCCAGCACTCCGTTGCTCTTGAACATGCCCGAAACCATGTCCGCGAGGGCCAGCGCCGCGATCATCAGCACCGTGAAGACGATGACGCCGCGCCATCCGCTGCGCCGCCAGACGAGCCACAAAATCAGCGCATAGAGCGGAAGCCACATCGCCGTACCCGAGACGGTCAGCATCAGGCGGTCCATGCAGGGGCCGCCGTCGAAATTCAGGTCGAGAAACAGTTGATGGTCGAAGTCGTACATCGGTCACTTAGAATTGGAAATAGATAAACGGCTGTATGTCGCTGGATTTGATCTGCATGACGCACCAAATCATCGCCGCGGCCATCACCACTTGCAGCACCAGCGGCGCGTGGACCACGATCCGCTGCGCCAGGGCGTCCACCCGGCCCGGAAGCAGGTGGAGGACGTAGCCCGCGGCGATCAGCGCGAAGACGGCGGCATAGCCCGCCAGCACCTGCGGAATCATCGGGGCGTTGAAATTCTCGAAAATCTGGTGCAGCATCAGCTGAACGGTCTGCATCGACTCGGCGCGGAACATCAGCCATCCGAAGCAGACGATGTTGAACGTGAGGAAGATGCCCGCCGCACGGCTCCACCAGTGCATCTGGGCCCCGGTGGCCTTGGCGCCCGGAACGACCGACATCCACAGTTTGTGCAGGGCCAGCGCCGCGCCGTGAAGCCCGCCCCAGAGGATGAAGCGCACGGCCGCGCCGTGCCACAGTCCGCCTAACAGCATCGTCAGCAGCAGGTTGCCGTAGGTCCGGATGCGGCCCTTGCGGTTGCCGCCCAGCGAGATGTAGAGGTAGTCGCGCAGCCATGACGAGAGCGAGATGTGCCACCGCCGCCAGAATTCGGTGATCGTCGCCGACTTGTAGGGGGCGTCGAAATTCTTCGGGAAGCGGAATCCCAGCAGCAGGGCGATGCCGATGGCCATGTCCGAATAGCCCGAGAAGTCGCAGTAGATTTGCAGCGCGTAGCCGTAAATGCCCATCAGGCACTCGAATCCCGAGTAGAGCAGCGGTTCGTCGAAGATGCGGTCGACGAAATTGAGCGAGATGTAGTCCGAGATGATCGCTTTCTTGAACAGACCCGTGAGGATCAGAAAGACGCCCGTGCCGAACATCTCGCGGGTGACGACGATCGGATTCTGCCGGATTTGCGGAATGAAGTCCCGGGCCCGGACGATCGGGCCGGCCACTAACTGCGGAAAGAACGACAGATAGAAGAGATAGTCGAGCCAGTTCGACAGGGGTTTCAGCTGGCCGCGGTAGATGTCTATGGTGTAGCTCATCGACTGGAAGACGAAGAACGAGATGCCGACCGGCAGGAAGATGTTCTGGAATTGCAGGAAGCCTTGTCCGAACAGCTGGTTGGAGATGTCGATGAGGAAGTTCGTGTACTTGAAATACCCCAGCATGCCGAGGTTCACCGCGACGCTCAATACCACCAGCCAGCGTTTCGTCCACCGGAAGCGCGCCCGGTAGATGCCCCGGGCGATCAGGAAGTCGCTCGCCGCGGCGAAGACGAGCAGCAGGAAATAGATGCCGCTCGACTTGTAGTAGAAGTAGAGCGAGAAGGCGATGACATAGACGATGCGGGCCATCGGCGCGCGGCGGAAGGCGCTGTAAACGAGCAGGAACCCCGCGAACAGGAAGAGAAACAGCCCGCTGCTGAAGATCAGCGGCGACGAGGCGTCGTAGGTCAGCAGAGCCAGCACTTTGTCCCAGAATCCGTCTGTCGCGGGAAGCGTCATCGTATCGGCGGTTTAAGCGGTTCGGGGGCTGCGGCGGGCAGCAGGCTGCGTTCGATGCGCGCCTTTTGCAGGGAGTCGAGCACGGCGGCTTCGGCCTGCCGGCGCAGTTCGGCGGCCCGTTGTTCGGCATGGAGCGCGCAGGCTTCGGCGTTGAGGGCGTCGAACAGCGCCCACGCCACGCGGCGTCCGCCGGCGTAGTTGATGTGGGTGTAGTCCTTGCCGGCCCAGCCGTTCTTCACGAACTGCTCCATGCCCCCTTGTGCGCGCATGGCGTCGCACGTGGGCCAGAAGGCCGCGCCCGTGTTCCGGGCTGCCTGGCGCTGAACGTCGAGCATGTAGGGAATGGCGTCCATCGGTTCGAAGCCCGCGTCGGTCTTCGTCGAACGGTCGCTGACTCCCAGCACCAGCACCGCGGCGCGGGGGAAACAGCTCCGGACGAAGGCCACCATCTTCTCGATCTGCGCCGCGTAGTTGGTGTAGCTCTTCACGCCCGACTGCATGATGTTGAGCCCGTATTGGAGGATCACCAGATCGTAGCCCGTGAGGGCGTTGATCCGGGCGTTGACCGAGGGGTTGGTCCAGAACATCGCCTGACCGTTGTTGCTGCGCACCGAGTAGTTATCGACCACCACGCCGCCGCCTTCGAAGATCGCGCCGTAGCCGATGAAGCCCTCCGTGCCGGAGAGCACCTTGAAGGCGAGCGAGCGGACGTGCGGGGCCGAAACCTCGATCTGACGCACGGCGGCGTCGCCCGTGATGTCGAACGCGCGGCGCAGGGTGTCGTTGAGCGTCACCTCGACACGGCTGTCGCGGGGCGAGAGGAAGAAGATGCGCGCTCCGTCGCACGAGTCGAGCAGTTTGCGGTAGTCGGTGTTCTCCCAGCGGGTCGATGCCCCCGCCGCGGGCTGGCTGACCCATCCCGAGATGTAGAAATGGTTGCGCAGGTTCTCCGGGGCGGCCTTGCGCTGCATGATGTTGTAGGTCGTCCAGCCTTTCGACTGGGTTTTGATCGTGCGCCGGAAGGCCGTCAGCGGCGAGGCCATCGGGGCGAATCCCGCACCGCCGCCGGGCCGCTCCCCGAAAGCCGTCTGGAGCTGTTCGCGCAGGTCCGCGGTGAGGATGTCGCCCTCGACGAACGAGTCGCCGAGGAAGGCGATGCGCACCGGACGCCGGGCGTTGAGCAGCGTGTCGCAGAAGGCGCGGATGCGGCCGCTGTCGCTGTAATCCTCGATCGGAACGGGCGTCGCGGTGAGGCGCGCCGGGTCGGGTTCGGGCCGCGGGCCGCGGAGGCTGTCCCGCGGGATGATCCACCGATAGGTGGCCTGCGTTTCGCGCGGGGCGGTGTCGGCCTCGATGCGTTCGGCGACGGCTTCGAGGTCGATGTGGAAATCCTCCTCGTCGAAAAGTACGGGCTCGGCGGCGGGTTCGGCCGCCGCCGCATCGTCGAAGACGAGGACATCCGAGAGGATGTTGGCGCGGCGCAGTTTGACGCTCCCGATGCTCTGCGGGGGAATGAAGCTGACGGCTGCGAGCACTGCGATAAGCGCCGCGCTCGCCAGCCAGCTGCGGTGGGTGAAGTCTTTTTCGGGGGAGTTCATCGCCGGGTCAGTCGCGCCGTCCGAGGATCAGGAAGACGTAGTAGAGGACCGAGGCGATGGCGCTCAGCGCCGCCACGAGGTAGGTGCGGGCCGCCCACGAGAGGGCCTCCTTGGCCTGTGCGAGCTGTGCGCCCTGCATCGTGCGGCTGACCTGGAGCCACTCCAGGGCGCGGGCCGAGGCGTTGTACTCCACGGGCAGCGTGACGAGCGAGAAGACCGCCGACATGGCGATCATGCCCACGCCGATCCAGCAGAGGAGTTCGTTCTGCGTCGAGGCCAGGATCACGAGGCCCAGGATGATGACCCACGTGGCGGCCGACGAGGCGAACTGCACGACGGGAACCAGCTGCGAACGCAATACCAGCGGCGCATAGCCCTGCGCGTGCTGTACGGCGTGGCCGCACTCGTGGGCTGCGACGGCCGCCGCTGCGACGCTCGTCGAAGAGTAGACCGAGTCGCTCAGGTTGACGGTCATCGTCTGCGGATTGAAGTGGTCGGTGAGGTGGCCGCTCACGTGCGTCACTTTCACGTTGTGGATGTTGTTGTCGCGCAGCATCTTTTCGGCGACCTCGGCGCCGGTCAGGCCGCCCGGGAACTGCACCTTCGAATATTTCTTGAACACCGATTGCAGGCGCGCCTGCACGATGAAGCCGACGATGCCGATGGCGATGATCAGCACGAACATGCCCATCGTCGCGGCGTCGTAGCGTGCGGCGTGGGGCTCTGCGTAATAACCTGCCTGAAGCAGTGCAATCATAGGAAATGTCATAGCGTTCTCTATTTTGTTTTGCGGTACGTGTAATAGGCTCCGGCCTGTCGGGCGGGCATCAGTACCATATCATTAACGTTCATATGCGCGGGTAATTGTGCGGCCCATGCGATCGCTTCGGCGATGTCGTCGCCGGTGAGGGGCTCGACGCCCGCGTAGACCGCATCGGCGCGTTTCTTGTCGCCGTGGAAGCGGACTTCGGAAAACTCCGTCTCTACCATCCCCGGGCGGATCTCCGTGACCTTGATCCCGGCCGACAGCAGGTCGGCGCGCATCGACTGCGAAATGGCGTGCACGGCGTGCTTCGAGGCGCAGTAGACCGCACCGTTCTCGTAGGCTTCGGTCCCGGCGATCGAGCCGATGTTGAAGATGTGGCCGCCGCCTGCGGCGACCATCTTCGGGGCGATGACGCGCGTGACGTAGAGCAGCCCCTTGACGTTGGTGTCGATCATGGCGTCCCAGTCGCGGGTGTCGCCTTGGTCGATGTGTTCCAGCCCGGCGGCCAGTCCCGCGTTGTTGACCAGCAGATCGACCCTTTCGAGCGGTTCGAGATTCCGGCACACCTCCTCTTCGGAGCGCACGTCGAACGCGAGCGTCGTGCAGCGGCCTCCCGCGGCTTCGATCTCGGCTTTCAGCGCCGCGAGGCGTTCGGCACGCCGTCCGGTGGCCGTGACGGCATACCCCTCTTTCGCAAGCCGCAGCGCCGTGGCGCGTCCGATGCCCGATGTCGCACCCGTAATAAGAGCTTCCTTTTTCATATCGAACCCTTTGTTTGGGGCAAAGATAATAAAAAGCCGGGCGGTTTCAAAACAGAAACGCGCGGGCGATCCCATAAGACCTGCCGATTGAATAAAAGTGTCGTTACGACACCCGAAATACGAAATTTATGTGTTTCTTTGCATAAATTTTCTGCAAAACCGCTGCCATGAATCTCGCTTTTTTCATCGCACGCCGCATGGCGAAGCCCTCCCCGGAGAACAAACCCGGGGTGATGGAGCGTATCGCCGTGGTGTCAGTGGCTGTGGGTGTGGCGGTGATGATCCTTGCGATGGCCGTCATCATGGGGTTCAAACGCGAGGTGGCGCACAAGATGACGGGCTTCGCCGCCCACGTCTCGGTGACCGACGTGCGGGGCGTCAACGCCCTCGATTCGGAGCCCGTGCACCGCAGCGCGCACCTCGAAGAGCTGATCCGCGCGACCGAAGGGTTCGAGGCGATGGCCCCCTACGCCGTGAAGGGCGGCATCGTCCGCACGGCCGACGCCGTGGGCGAGGTGATGCTCAAAGGCGTCGAGGGGGATTACGACTGGTCTTATTTCCGCGAGTGGCTCGTCGAAGGCGAGCTGCCCCGCGTGGGCGATTCGGTGCGCACGAAAGACATCCTGCTGTCGCGTTCGCTGGCCGACAGGCTGCTGTTAGGGGTGGGCGACAAGGTCGAGATGCTCTTCGTCGAGCCGGGCGAGATGCCCCGCCGCGACCGCTTCAAGGTGGCGGGCGTCTACGCCTCGGGGATGGAGGAGATGGACGGCATGGTGGTCGTCACGGACATCCGCAACGTGCAGCGGCTTTCGGACTGGGGGCCGGACGAGATCTCCGGTTACGAGATCCGGACCCGCGACCTGCGCGACGCCGGCGCCTTCGCCCGCACGTTGGGCCGCACGCTGCTCTACGACGAGGCGGAGGGAACGGAGAACCTCGCGGTGACGAGCGTCACGGAGCGTTATGCCAACATCTTCGACTGGCTGAAAGCCCACGACGTGAACGCCGCGGTGATCATCGTCATCATGCTGGTCGTGGCCTTTTTCAACATGGCCTCGGCGTTGCTGATTCTGGTGCTCGAACGCACGCGCATGATCGGTCTGCTGAAGGCTCTCGGGATGCGCAGCGGCGAACTGCGGCGCATCTTCCTCTGGCGGGCGGGCTTCGTCACGCTGCGGGGACTGGCGTGGGGCAACGCCGTCGGGCTGGGGCTGTGTCTGGTGCAGAAGTGGACCCATTTGATAAAACTCAGTTCGGAGGGCTACCTGCTCTCGGAGGTGCCCGTGTCGCTGGGATGGGGATGGTGGCTGGCGCTGAACGCCGGGTTCGTCGCCGCGATCGTCGCCCTGCTGGTGATCCCGACGGCCGTGGTGTCCGGCGTGAAACCCGAAGAAACGATAAGATACGAATGAAACCCTACAACACAGATCAGACCAAGAAGGAGGAGGTCCGCGAGATGTTCGACAACATCGCGCCGCGGTACGACCTGCTGAACCATACGCTTTCAGTGAACATCGACCGCATCTGGCGCCGCCGTGCGGTGAACGAGGTGCGGCGTGCGAATCCCCGCCGCATACTCGACGTGGCGACCGGCACGGGCGACCTGGCGATCGCCCTGGCGCGGCGCATCCGCGACGTGCAGGTGATGGGCGTGGACCTTTCGGAGGAGATGCTCGCCGTGGCGCGCCGCAAGGTCGAGGCCCGGGGGCTGGACAGCCGCATCGTCCTCGAACGGGGCGATGCCGAACATCTGGAGGTGGCCGACGCCTCGGTCGATGCGGCGACCGTCGCATTCGGGGTGCGCAATTTCGGCGACCTCGCGGCCGGGCTCCGCGAACTGGCCCGCACGATAAGGCCCGGGGGCAAAGTCGTTATCCTGGAGTTCTCGCGGCCCCGCAACCGGGTGTTCCGGGCGCTGTACGAGTTCTACTCCTACAAGATACTGCCCCGCATCGGCGGACTGGTGTCGCGCGACAAAAGGGCCTACGAGTATCTGCCGGCTTCGGTGGGGGAGTTCCCCGCTCCGGCGGAGTTTCTGGGGATGATGGAAAAGGCGGGGTTCCGGAACTGCCGGGCGAAGAGCCAGAGTTGCGGGATCGCGCAGATATATATAGGAGAGCGATGAGAAAGTTTCTGTTATACCTGTTGCTGCTGGCTGTGGCTGCGTCGGCGGCTTCGTGCCGCAAGGCCGTCGAGAAGGCGCAGCGCAACATCCGCTTCGAGGGGATCGAGAAGATCGAACGCCAGGGGCTGACCGGCGCCGAGATCGTCGTGCGGGTGATGAACAACACGGGCTACAAGTTGCAGCTCGAAACGGCCGAAATCGATGTTTACTACGCCGACGGGCGTGTGGGGACGGTCGTGCTGCGCGAGCCGGTCGAGGTGCCCCGGCGCACGACGGGCAGCTTCCGGACGCTGTGGCGGGTGAAAATCTCCGATCCGCTGGCGCTCTACGTGCTGCTCCGGAAAGTCGAGGCGGGAGACCTTTCGCAGGTCGGCATCGCCTATGCCCTGGAGGGGCGCGGAGGCCCGGCGCCCGTAAAAATTTCGCGCGACAGGATGCCGTTGTCGGATTTTTTGAATACCTTTGGCCTGACGTTGCAGGACGTTAAAAACAAATTGAAGTGATGCGCAGATTGTCGATCCTTATCCTGATGCTCCTGTGTGCGGCCGTTTCGCTCCGCGCGCAGTCGCTCGACGCTTTCAAACAGCGTCTGGCCGAACCCGTCGCCGGCACCGCCTTTTTCGGACGGGCGCAGGTGACCGTCGCGGAGCACGGCGACGCCGCGCGCGCCGT
>ENA-UOOA01006497-UOOA01006497.1-human-gut-metagenome-genome-assembly--contig:-P61old-NODE-6497-length-11207-cov-4.005111_pt1 | contig 11207 bp, 10 predicted proteins | sample MGYA00242467_ERZ724014 | MGnify/ENA metagenome assembly ERZ724014
GTGTTGTAATGCGTCAGGCTGCCCGCTGTGACGAGGGCCCAATTATCGTTAAAAAGCATGAAGTTTTCTTTGGTTAATTTCATTTCGGAATTACCTCCGTCCGAGTATTTTCTGTTCTTTATATTATACCATTCAAGTTGTTTTTTCAACCCCCGTCTTCATCAAAAATGCAAAAAAGAACAGCGAACTGTCCTTTCTGCTCTGTTTATTATTTTACATTACCCTGAAAATTCGTTTCGGCACTTCTAACTCACGAATTCCGGTATCATCGAGCAGAATAAGAACTTTAAGCAGCCCGTTTCTCATAAAAAGCTCACTCCGGGCAATAAATTCACTCCGTCCGAAATCAAATTCGGACGGAGTGAAAGTCTGTTTCTATGAAAAGTCAATTTCTGTGAAAGTTAATTTCTGTGAAATTCACTTTCTATGTTACCGATTCATGCGCAAACCGTGCACAATGACTCAGTTATGTTTATAGTGAACGTGGAGCATCTCATGGTTCCTGCCCTTGACATAATCGGCATAGAGCTTATCCATGAGGGGGTTGGTGTCGGAAGTCTTAAGCGTGTTGGTCATATCAGCAGAATACAGACCGTCCGCCCTGACCTTCTTTGCGTTTTCAATGGTTACGGGCTGACCGCCGCCGTTTACGCAGCCGCCCGGGCACGCCATAACTTCAACAAAGTCAAAGCTGACTTCTTTTGCAAGAAGCTGCTTGATAAGCTTCTCGGCATTACCGAGACCGCTTACGACCGCAATGCGCAGTTCGCCGCCGTTGAAGGGAACGGTGAATTCCTTCACGCCTTCGGTACCGCGAACGCCGCAATTGCCGATGCTGCGGATTGCATTGATGGACTTGTCATCGGAAACCCTGCGGAGAACAGCCTCGGTAACGCCGCCGGTTGCGCCGAAAATGACGCCTGCACCGGAGAAAATGCCGAAAGGTGCATCGATAGCTTCGGGAACAACGGTATCGAATTCGATGCCGGCAGTCCTGATCATGTGGATGAGCTCCTGAGTTGTGATAACAGCATCAACATCGGGCTTGCCGTCATGGGTGAATTCGCTGCGTGCAGCCTCGAATTTTTTGCCGGTGCAAGGCATTACGGCGATGTTGAAATGTTTCTTTTCGCAATCCTTCTGCTGCTCGACGATGAGCGCGGAAAGCATCTGCATCGGGGATTTGCAGGTGGAGATATAGGGCATGATTTCGGGATGCTTCTTCTCTGCAAACTGAATCCAGCCGGGGCAACAGGAAGTGAACAGGGGCATTCCGGTATTTTTGCCGAGATGTTCAACAAATTCTGCGGTTTCTTCAAGGATGGTGAGGTCGGCACTGACGGATGTGTCGTATACCTTGTCTATACCCATGCGATGCATTGCGGCAACGAGTTTGCCCATGACATCGGTTCCTTCGGGCATGTTGAGTTCCTTGCCGATCGCAACGCGGACGGCGGGAGCAACCTGCGCCGTTACAACAAGGTTCTTATCGGCGATCGCCTTCCAAACCTTTGCGGTATCCTGCTTGATGGTGATTGCACCGACGGGGCAGACTGCCGCGCACTGACCGCAGCCGACGCATACGGTTTCGGCAATGGGACGTTCAAAGGCGGTGCTGATGAGCATATGAGAACCGCGGTGCGCATAGTGGATCGCGCCGACGGACTGAATCTCGTTGCACATGCGGACGCACTGACCGCAGAGGATGCACTTGCTTGCATCGCGGGTGATGCTTACGGAAGAATCGTCAACATCGGTCTTTGCGGTGTTGGGGAAACGAACGGTGCGAACGTCATAACGCTTTGCAAGCTGCTGAAGTTTGCAGTTTCCGTTCTTTTCGCAGGTGTTGCAGTCGCGGCAATGGTTTGCAAGCAGCAGCTCGATGATATTCTTGCGATACTTGCGGAGCCTTTCGGTGTTTGTATAAACCTTCATGCCGGCACGGGGCTGTGCGGAACATGCAGCATCAAGACCGCCGCGCTCGTTTTCAAACATGCACCTACGGCATGCGCCGTAGATGGCCAGCTCGGGGTGGTAGCAAAGTGTGGGCATGTCGATGCCCGCCTTACGGATAACTTCAAGGACGTTCTTCTCGCCGTTAAGCTCAACGGCGATGTCGTCAACATACATAAATTTCTTTTCCATTGTTTATTCCTCCCTGATTGCGTGGAACGGGCAGGCGGTGATACATGCGCCGCAGCGGAGACACTTTGTAAGGTCAATATGGAACGGGCTCTTAAGCTCGCCGCTGATCGCGCCTGCGGGGCACTGCCTTGCGCACTTGGAGCAGCCTTTGCAGACTGCGGGATCGATCACGATTCTCTTCAGCCTTGCGCAGTTGCCGGTGGGGCAGCGTTTTTCGAAAATATGCGCTTCGTATTCGTCGCGGAAGTTTTTAATCGTGCTGACGACGGGGTTGGGTGCGGATTTTCCGAGACCGCAAAGAGCGGTGGAAGATACGGTGTCCGCAAGTTCGAGCAGCAGCTCGATGTCGCCTTCTTCGCCCTTGCCGTGAACGATGCGCTCAAGGATCTCAAGCATACGCTTGGTGCCTTCACGGCAGGGGGTGCACTTGCCGCAGGATTCGTTCTGGGTGAAGTGCATGAAGAAGCGTGCAACTTCGACCATGCAGGTTTTGTCGTTCATGACGACAAGGCCGCCGGAACCGATCATTGCGCCGACTTTCTTGAGGGAGTCGAAATCAAGGGGCAGGTCAAGATCTTTTTCGGTCAGACAGCCGCCGGAAGGACCGCCGATCTGAACGGCTTTGAATTGACCTTCACCGCGCATACCGCCGCCGACAGTATAGACAACTTCGCGCAGAGTGGTGCCCATGGGGACTTCGATAAGACCGGTGTTTGCAATATTGCCGGTGATTGCGAACGCCTTCGTGCCGGGGCTGGATTCGGTACCGATGGTGCAGAACCACTTTGCGCCCTTGGAGATGATGGAAGGAACGTTTGCATAGGTTTCAACGTTGTTGAGAACGGTGGGCATTTCGAACAGACCGTGTTCAACGGTGCGCGGGGGCTTGGTGCGGGGCATACCGCGCTTGCCTTCGATGGAAGCGGTCAATGCGGAACCTTCGCCGCAAACGAATGCGCCTGCGCCCTGGTTGATATGGAGATCGAAATCAAAGCCGCTGCCGAGAATGTTCTTGCCGAGCAGGCCGATTTCCTTTGCCTGTTCGATTGCGGTGCGGAGTCTGAATACCGCAAGGGGGTATTCGGCACGGACATAGATATAACCTTCGGTTGCGCCGCAGGCAACTGCTGCGATCATCATACCTTCGAGCATACGGTGCGGGTCGCCTTCCATGATGCTCATGTCCATGAATGCGCCGGGGTCGCCCTCGTCGCCGTTGCAGACAACGTATTTCTGTTCGGCTTTCTGTGCTTTGACCTGTGCCCACTTTTTGCCGGTGGGGAAGCCGCCGCCGCCTCTGCCGCGGAGCTTGGACTCGGAGATTTCGTTAACGATATCATCGGGAGTCATGTCGAACAGAGCCTTTTCAAAAGCGGTGTAACCGCCGATGCTGAGATATTCCTTGACGGAAAGTGCATCAATGTGGCCGCAGTGTTCAAGAACGATGCGGGTCTGGTTTTTGTAGAAGGGAATTTCTTCCTGTTTCCTGTAGATTTCGCCGTTGCGCTTATATGCAAGCCTGTCGATGGGCTCGTTGTTGAGAATCGTTTTTTCAACGATTTCTTCGCAATCGGAAAGCTTAACCTTGGTGTAGAGGTATCCCTCGGGTTCGATGCGAACAAGGGGACCCATTTCGCAGAAGCCGTGGCAGCCGCTCTTTTTCATTGCGATGCTGTTATCGGCATTTTCTGCCTGAGCGTGACATGCGCACTCGCCGCCATGGATGCCGGGTCCATGGGGTTCAACCTTGAGTTCGACGGGGCAGCTGATGCCGTTTGCTTCGATGAGTTCTTTGAGCCTGTCAAAGATCTTCAGTGAGCCGCTGGATACGCAGCCCGTGCCGGCGCAAACAAGAATCCTTCTTTTCTGGAGCTGAGCCGCAGCCATGCAGCCCTCGCGAAGCGCGATAAGATCCTGCCTGTTTTTAAGCATGTTAATTCTCCTCCCTGAGTTCCTTAAGGACTTCGGCTGCCTTTTCCTTTGTCATCTGGGAATAGACTTTGCCGTTTACGGTGATGACCGGTGCAAGACCGCATGCGCCGAGACATGAAACTGTTTCAACGGTGAATTTAAGGTCATCCGTTGTTCTCTTCGTTGCGGAAAGGCCGAGTTCCTTGCGCAGATAGTCAAGAACTTCGGTGGAATGGCGAACGTGGCAAGCCGTGCCGTCGCAGCAGCGAATGATATTCGTGCCCTTGGGTTCAAGGGAGAAATTCTCATAGAATGTTGCAACGCCGTAAATCTTTGCCTCGGGTACGCCGAGCTTTTCCGCAAGATAAGGGAAAGCTTCCTTGGGCAGGTAGCTGTAGTGTGCCTGAACTTCATGAAGAATGGTAACGGTGTGGGATTCATCGTAATTGTGTTCTTTCAGAATTTCATCGAGCACGTTGTAATCGAACTCTTTGTTCATTTTCCGTCTCCTTATTAAAATAGATATTTTGAAACCGCTGTTTCCGCGTAATTTCGGAAACTGCCGATTTTGTTTTGAAACAAATTTGTTTTTAAATTCCTTTGAAAAACAAAAGCCCGGAAAGTCCCTGCAGGTCTCCCGAGCCGAACCGATGCCGCACGCATGATGCGCGCGCAAAGCTTTTCGGTCGGCAGAGATTTAATCTGCAAATTGTTTTTGTTCGGTTTTGTTTTTCCGCGCTCCGCCGCCGTGTTTCGGGCAGCGGAGCGTATTTGATACCGTATCAAATTGATACTGTGCCAAGTATCTTTTTCATTGCCGAATTTCGGTTTTTATGCCGAAACAGCGGCTTTGAACCGATTATTTATTGCTGAGATACTCGTCGATCGCCTTTGCAGCCGCCTTGCCCGCACCCATTGCGGAAATAACGGTTGCGGCACCGGTAACGGCATCACCGCCGGCGTAAACGCCTTCGCGGCTTGTGAGACCTGTTCCTTCTTCAACAACAATTCCGCCCTTTTTGTTTACATCAAGACCCTTGGTGGTGGACTTGATGAGGGGGTTGGGGCTGGTGCCGATTGCGATGATAACGGTGTTGACATCAAGCACAAACTCGCTGCCGGGCACGGGAACGGGACGGCGGCGGCCCTTTTCATCGGGTTCGCCGAGTTCCATGCGGATGCACTTCATGCCGGTGACGAAACCGTTCTTGGGATCGCGCTTGTCATCGGGGTTGTTGTAACCGAGAATCTCAACGGGATTGTTGAGCAGTTTGAATTCAATGCCCTCTTCCATTGCGTGTTCAACTTCCTCACGGCGAGCGGGAAGTTCCTCAAGGGAGCGGCGATAAACGATATAGACCTTGTCCGCACCGAGGCGCAGCGCAGTCCTTGCAGCATCCATTGCAACGTTGCCGCCGCCGACGACCGCAACGTTTCCGCCCTTCATGATGGGGGTCACGGGATCAGCCTTGTATGCCTTCATGAGGTTGCTGCGGGTCAGGAATTCGTTTGCGGAGTAAACGCCTTTGTATGCCTCACCGGGGATGTTCATGAAGTTGGGAAGGCCTGCACCGGAACCGACGAAAACAGCTTCAAAGCCCTGTTCGAACAGCTCGTCAATGGTGAGAGTCTTGCCGATAACGGTGTTGGTTTCCATATCAACGCCCATGGCGGTCAGGTTGTCAACTTCCTTCTGAACAATTGCCTTGGGCAGACGGAATTCGGGAATACCGTAAACAAGAACACCGCCTGCGGTGTGCAAAGCTTCGTAAACGGTGACTTTATAGCCCTTCTTGGCAAGGTCGCCCGCGCAGGTAAGGCCGGAGGGGCCGGAACCTACAACTGCAACGCGGTGGCCGTTGGAAGGCGCAGCTTTGGGAGCTTCGGAAGAATGTGCATTGTGCCAATCGGCAACAAAGCGTTCAAGTCTGCCGATGCCGACGGGTTCGCCTTTGATGCCGCGAACGCACTTGCTTTCGCACTGGAGTTCCTGAGGACATACCCTGCCGCAGACTGCGGGCAAAGAGGAGGTCTGCTGAATGACCTGATATGCGCCCTCGAAATCGTTCTCGCGAATCTTTGCGATAAACTCGGGGATATGGATGTTGACCGGGCAGCCGCTGACGCAGGGCATCTTCGGGCAGTTGAGACAGCGGAGCGCCTCGTCAAGCGCGGTCTCTTCGGAATAGCCGGTTGCAACCTCGTTGAAGTTGTGTGCGCGTACTTCGGGTGCCTGGGTGGGCATTTCGTTCTTTTTGGGGCTCATGTTAGGCATATTATTTTACCTCCTTGTTGAGAAGATTGCAGGTTTCTTCGAGCGCATGGCGTTCGAAATCGCGATACATCGCACCTCTGCTCATTGCTTCGTCAAAATCAACTTCATAGCCGTTGAAGTCGGGGCCGTCAACACATGCGAACTTTGTAATGCGCTCGCCGTCCCTGTGCAGGGTGAGGCGGCAGCCGCCGCACATGCCTGTGCCGTCGATCATTATCGGGTTCATTGAAACCGTGCAGGGAATGCCCGTGGGCTTGACGGCTGCAACAACGAATTTCATCATGATCAACGGACCGATGGTGATAACTTCATCGAATTTTTCGCCGTTTGCGAACATTTCGTTGAGAGGTACGCAAACATTGCCGTGCCTGCCGTAAGAACCGTCGTCTGTCATAACAAAGAGCCTGTCGGAAGCAGCTTTGAACTCATCTTCAAGAATCAGCAGATCCTTGCTGCGGAAACCGATAACGCTTGTTACCTCGCAGCCCATTTCATGCAGCTTCTGTGCAATGGGCAGAGCGATTGCGCAGCCCACGCCGCCGCCGACGATGCAAACGCGCTTCAGCCCTTCGATATGGGTTGCAACGCCAAGGGGACCGACGAAATCCTGAATGTATTCGCCTTCTTTTTTTGCATTAAGCAGAGTTGTTGTTGCACCGACAATTTGGAAAATGATTCTTACTGTGCCCTTTTCTCTGTCATAACCCGCAATGGTCAGGGGGATTCTCTCGCCGTCTTCGTTGACGCGCAGAATGATGAACTGACCGGGTTCTGCCTTTTTCGCCACGAGGGGAGCTTCGATTTCCATCATGGTGACGGTCGGATTGAGTTCTTTTCTCAGCGTAATCTTATACATTGACTGTGATTGCTCCTTTCGAATCTATACTCATTCATTGTATGACTTCGATATAAATCGGCACGAACGGCAAATACTTTCATTTTTTGCATTCGCCTATGCCAATTGTGATTATAACACGCAACCATGCTTTTTGCAAGCAGGCGAAAGAAATATCGATATTATACTTTTTATAATTCGAGCTTGTTCGCGTGCGTGTTTTTCCCGAAAATTTGCTTGCTGCGGCAAAAAACGGGCTTCAAATGCCCGAAATTCAGACAAAAAAACCGCAAATCGGCATTGGCCGTTCTGCGGAGTTCAATAATATATTTATTTTTTGTCCTGTTTGTAGTTTAAAATACCGCGCCTCCTTGAATTCCGAGTATTTTGGTATGTTTTTCCTTTTTCGTTTTCTCGAAATAAATTCGGCGTAAATTTTCACATTGTTATAATTTCTGCCCGCACATCACCGTTCTCAATTTCGAGCAGAGCAAACGATGGACTTCTGCCTCCGCGCGGACAGGACGGGCTGCCCGGATTCACCGCAAGCACTCTCCCGTCATTGTTCACGATTGAAATATGCGTGTGTCCGAACAGCAGCACGGAGCAATGCAGTTCCTCCGCCCTGTATGCAGCTTTGTCATACGAATACGGGCTGACTCCGTGCGTATGGCCGTGCATCATCAGGATTCTTGCTCCGCCAAGCTCAACAACGGCTTCGCTCTCGTATCTTTGCGCCGAGCCTCCGAAATAATCGCAATTCCCGCGCACCGCATAAACCTTCGCATTCGTTCTGCTCATGAGCGCTTCGGCATCCGAAGTCAAATCCCCCAAATGACACCACACATCAACCTGACCTGCGAGTTTAATGCACCTGTCAAGCATGGACAGGCAGCCGTGTGTATCGCTGACAACTGCAACTCTCATCTTTCGTATGTTCTCCCCGAGTCCGCCGCATTCCGCGGAGGCATTTGTTTTTTGCTTTGTTTTTTACCCTGTATCTTCTGTTGAAACGATTACTGTTTTTTCAGCGCATCGAGCACCAGTTCCAACGCTCTGCGCCTGTGGCTGACGCCGTTCTTGCGTTCGGCATCGATTTCCGCAAAACTCAGGCCGAACGGTTCATACAAAAACATATTATCATATCCGAAACCGTTTTCACCGCGCTCTTCGAACAGAATGCGGCCGTCAACCCTTCCGACAACCTCAATATTGGGCTCTCCCGGACGCACAAGCACCATTGCACATGCAAAATGCGCAGTTCTTCTTTCGGCGGGAACATCACGAAGTTCGGCAAAAAGCTTTGCCCTGTTTGCGGCGTCATCATGCCCCTCCCCGGCGAATCTTGCCGAATACACTCCCGGTGCGCCGTTCAGAGCATCGACACAAAGGCCCGAATCATCCGCAAGCACGGCATCCTGCGGGCAAAGTTTCGCTGTTTCCTCCGCCTTTTTGCGTGCATTGCCGATGAACGAATCCGCATCCTCTTTAACATCGAGTTCAATGCCCGCTTCTCTCATTGAAACAATTTCTTCAAATTTGTCGCCGAGTATCTCTTTAATCTCGCGAATCTTATTTTTATTGTTTGACGCTATAATCAGCCTCATTATTCAATCCTCCTCAAGCAATGCTTTTCTTTTCTGTTTTCGCTTATTTTTCGGCACAACCTTCGGCAGTTTCCGTCAGAGCAAATGCTCCGTCACATACTGCATGTACCCGTCCAAGCCGTCACGATCACGGGCATGAACCTCTTCAATCCCGAACAGCTCCATTGCATGTGCCAGAACAGCCGCCCCATACATTATTATATCATGTCTTTCCTTGAGCAGCGGATTCAGTTTTCTTTCCGTGCCCATTGAGCTCAATCCTACAATCAGCTGTTCAACCTCTGACTTGTTAAGAACAGCCTTTTCGATTTCATCGCGGTCATATTCACGCATACCGAGCGAAAGAGCAGCAAGAGTGGTTATTGTTCCGCCGATTCCCGCACATTTTCCGAGCCGTCGGTTCGGCGTGCCGATTATTTCATCCATATATCGGTTTATTGCGGTACGCTGCGCTTCAAAATCATCATCGCAGTCCGTTTTGCCGCTGCTTTTCAGCGCAATATCTTTTCCGCGAACGCAGCCTATCGGATAACTCACCTTGCTTTTTGCCTCCGCAATCTGCATTGACGCGCCGCCGATATCAATGAGTGCGCTGCACCCGTCGGAAGAATTACATGCCGCTTCAAACGCATACTGCGCCTCTCTTTCTCCGCTCAAAACATCGACCGTAATACCGCATTTTTGCTTTAATCTGTTTACAAATTCAGCTTTGTTCGATGCATCGCGGACCGCACTTGTCGCATAGGCGAAAGGAATATATCCCGAATGACGGGCATTCGATGCCAAAGCTGAAATTACGGAAATGCTCTTTTCCATTCGTTCCTCATCAAGCCGCCCGGTTTGTGCAAGGCCTGAGCCGAGACGCGTTGTTATTACGAGTTTTTTTCCGTTCCTGCCCGCCGCATATCTGATTGAGTTTGAACCTATCTCAATAACCGCAGCGGGATCCGCTCCGCCGACAATGTCTTTTTTTATGTAAGTATCCGTCATTTTTTACTCCTTTGCAGGTTGTATTCGCAGATTGCGCCTCTTCAGGGTTCTGCTGTCGGCTCCGCAGGTTCCGGCGTATCGTGAGCGTCGGCAGAGACCGGTGCGCTTGAAATCGGCACCGATGTTGTGATAATTGCATTCGGATCATCAACATCAAACCTTATATCTCCGTCCAGCATATATCCTTGCGTTTCGCGCATGTATCTTATCAGGAATTCACTGCTCGAAATGTATGCATTCAGCTCTTCAAGCCCCTCCTGCTGAATTTCGGCTTCCTGAAGTTTGCGCTGCTGCTCCTCCCTTTCCGCCCGAAGCCTGCTCATGGTTGAGTTTTGTTTGCCCGTCATCGCAAAAAGCACAGCAAGCAAAGCAAAACCCGCCGCTGTGAAAACAATGCCGAAATAAACCGTTTTTTTTGAAATATTGCGTCTGCTTTCTTTTTTCATAGTCATTCGCTGTCCGTTCTTTTTTGCATCGGCATATGCCGTCGGCACTTCTATGTCGTTGCCTTTATGCACCGTCGGCTGCTTCATGCCTTTTTGTGTTGTTTCTTTGCGCTTTTCATTATGCAGCATTCGAAGGATAATTGCAAGTGTTTTTTTGCCGCAAAAGAAATCGGCGGAGCAATGCATTCACCGCTCCGCCTTATGAAGTTAAATTTTCTGTTCGACTGCTTTTCCGATATTATCTGAATATGCGGAATGAGCAGATGAAGTTGCGGTGCCAATAGTTGGAATTGAACGAGCGTTCAACGATCCTGCCGTTGGACTGCGATGCATCGATCATTGTCCACTTGCCGCTGCATATTGCAACGTGACCGTAATAAACGATTACATCTCCGCGTTTGACGTTGTTGATATTGTTGTTGCGCTGGTAGCGGGTGCAGCTGCGCCACATGTAACTCGTCATGTAGCCCTGCGAAATGCCTGCCTTGTTGATGCACCAGTATACAAAACCGGAGCAGTCAAACACGTTCGGCCCTTTTCCGCCGCGAACGTAGCGACAACCGAGTTTGCTCCGCGCAATGCGGATAAACCTGTCGATACGCTCACTTGCGCCTTCACCGGGATCGGGATCCGGATCGGGATCGGAAGGCTTGGGCGTAGGATTGCTTCCGCCGCCGCCACCGCCGCCTCCGGTTCCGCCATCCGTTACCGGGGAGGAGGCGCGCACCGCATCATCGGAGAACAAAACGTTCATGGTATGCCTTCCGACTTTGCCGTCAACGGTAAGCCCATTATTTTTTTGGAAAAGCTTCACAGCTTTTTCGGTAAGGCTTGTGTAGTAGCTGTTGATATTCTTTGCGCGGAGATAGTTAAGCTCATACAGTCTCTGCTGAACATTTTTAACATCCGACCCGTGCATGGAGTAGCTGAGCGCATTGCCGACTGCGTCATCGCTCATCAGCGTATCCCTCGTGATAGGTCCGAGATAGCCGTCCGCA
>ENA-UOOA01006498-UOOA01006498.1-human-gut-metagenome-genome-assembly--contig:-P61old-NODE-6498-length-11203-cov-5.675816_pt1 | contig 11203 bp, 7 predicted proteins | sample MGYA00242467_ERZ724014 | MGnify/ENA metagenome assembly ERZ724014
GATGCGGCGCTCAAGCAACTGCGCCGGAAACTCTCCAAGGAACAACTGTTGTTGCTGCTTTCGCTGCTCTTCATGCGGGGCGTATAGGCCGGAGAGGCACAGACCCCAAGGCGTCGGGATACATAGTATCCCGGCGCTTTTTCGTTTGATCCCGCTCCCGATTTTTTCAATTTCCGGTAAGTGGTTTGGGCGGGTCGGCTGTATGTATCTATGAACACCGCCTAAACTACACGACCGATGGAAACGACATTCCCGAAGGCGCCTTCAGCCGCCGATAGCACCCGCATTCGCAGAGGTGCCATGAATTTGATATATAAACATATCGTATGATTTACCTGCACGATGGCTTTAAGTATGTTTTTCTGCCGTCAGAGCCGGTACGCGACAGCCGTACGAAAGGTTTGCCCGACACGGGCAAACCCTGCAACCCGTATTTCCACCAACCAAATATTTCTTAACCAACAAAACAAAACCATGCGAAAAATTTTTCTTTTCACAGCAGCAATGCTGGCGATCGCAGGCTGTTCGGAGGACAACACGCATCCGAAGGTATCCCCCGTGGACGAACCTTCGGCGGATGCCGTGACGATCCTTGCGACGATCGATGCGATCCCGTCCGCTACCGGGGACGGCGAGGCGTATGCTCCCCTATGGCAGGAAGGCGACCAGATCATCGTCGGCTACAAGGGGATGTCTTATGTGTACGAAACCTACGACGCCGGCAACGGTGTCGAGTTCCATCCGGTGGCCCTCTCGCTGCCCGCGGACGCACGCGGCGAAGTGACGGCCTATTTCAAGGCCGTCGACGGCGTATTTGCGGTCGGTGCCGACCAGACGGGCGCTACCCTGCCGATGTATGCCTATGCGGCCGATGCCGCACCCGCCCAGGGCAGCCTCGGCCTGCACTTCAAGCCGCTGGCTTCGGTGCTGTCGCTCACGATCGGCGAGGAGGCTTCGAAGACCATTTCGAAAATCACGCTCGAACCGGTCGACCCCGACGGTGTGGAGGGGCACCTGGCCGTATCGGAGGCCGTGGTCGATCCCCGGACGGGTGCGGTGACCGTCGGCGAGGATGCCGCGGTGTCGGACATCCTCACGATGGAGATCGGCGAAATGTCGCTGGTGCAGGCCCAGACGGTGAATTTCCTGATCGCCAGCGGTACGAAGGTGGACGGCGGGCTGAAGGCGACGATCTCCTGTACGGACGGGAGCGTCTTCGTCAAAAACCTGTTCGAAACGCAGGAAGTGACCTTTGCGGGGAACTGCGTCGGAGCTGCGACCGAGCTTTTCTTCCGGCTGAGGATCGCCACCTATGAAGACATGGTGAACTTCGCGCAGGAGTGCGCCGACGACAACGGCGGTGCCATCGTCGACCTCCAGGCCGACATCGACATGCGGAATGTCCCGTGGACGCCGATCGAGAATTTCACGGGGACGTTCAACGGCAACGGCCACCGTATCTACAATATCAACGTATCGGCCGACGGGCGTTATGCCGGGTTCTTCGCCTATGCCAAGGGGGCGATCTCGGATGTGGTTTTCGGGTCGAAGGACGGCACGTCCTATGACGGGATGAGCCGCATCGAGCTCAACTACAGCGCCGACACCGATACGTGGTGTTATGCGGGCATCGTCGCACAATCGAACAATACGCTCACCGGCGTGACCAGCTTCGTACCCGTGACCGTCACGGCGGATTCCCGATGCAAGTCGCGCACGGGCGGCATCGTCGGCAGCCTGTATAACGGGAAGATGAGCGGCTGCAGGAACTACGGCGCGGTGAGCAACGTGGCGACGGCGGGCGTGGCGAGCTATGTGGCCGGTATCGCGGGCATCGTCGACGGCTCGGGCGACGCGGCCGGGGCGATCACGCTGGACGGATGCCACAACCACGGCCCGGTGATGACTTCGCTCGGGCTGGGCAACGCCGTGGCGGGAATTACGGCCTCGGTGATGAAGACCGCGGTCAATACGACCATCAGCAACTGCACCAATGCGGGCGAGATCCGGTTCGACAACGCGGGCGCGTCGGCAGCCCACCGCATCGGCGGCATCGTCGCCTATATCGTGGACAGCTGCCCGACGCTGGTGATCGACAACTGCACCAACAAAGGCACCGTCGTCTCGAACATGAACGGCAACTGCTTCATCGGCGGGATCGCGGGCGTGAACTATGCGGCGGCGATCCGGGATTGCACGAACGAAGCCGAGGTGAAATTCGTGCAGGCCAATGCCGCAGGCGCGGGTTACCTCTGCATCGGCGGCATCGCGGGGCAGACGTATAGCGGGGCGAAGGTCACGGGATGTGCCAACAGGGCGGCCGTCAGCTCCGACAAACTGCAGGTGACCCGCATCGGCGGTATCGTCGGTACGCACAACGCCAGCACGATAGACGACTGTTCGAACAGCGGCGACATCACCCTGGCCTATACGGCGACGGCCAACAACTGGGAGGCCGCAGGCGGCATCGTGGGTTTCTACGACGGCACGGACGGCACGGCGGTGACCAACGGCTGCACGAACAGCGGCAAGGTCTCGGCGACGGTAAATTCCAGCAACGCCAATATCGGCGCCGGAGGCATCGCGGGCATCATCAAGTCGGGCAATGCGACCAACAACACCAACGACGGTGCGGTCTGGATGCACAATGCCCAGGCGGGTAAGAGCTCCTATGCGGGCGGCATCGTCGGCTACGACTACAATACCAAGGACAAGTCGGCCGTCACGGGCAATGTCAACAACGGTGCGGTACAGGCCACCGTCGAGGGCACTTCGGCGCTGCTGGCGGCCGGGGGCATCATCGGGCGCAACGACGTGGGCGCCGTGTCCGGATGCAGGAATTTCGGCGCGGTGGCATGTGCGCTGCATGCGGGGGCGCTCGTGGGCTGGAACAAGAAAAGCGTGGAGGACAGCGCCGCAGGCGGTTCGGTGAACGGCACGGCACTCACCGGGACGAACTATGCGGAACTGGCGGTCGGCTTCCAGGACGGGGGCTCGTCGTCGGGCATCACCTTCGGGGAGAAATAGCCCGGCAAATCATTAATTACTTAACTGAAAGAAACCTATTATGAAAAGAGTCCTTACGACACTTTTGAAAAGTGTATGTATAATTGCTCTGGTGTTGTGCGGGATGGACGCGCAGGCGCAGGGCAACCTCGTAACGGGTGCGGTCAGGGATGCGAAGGGCGAACCGGTGATCGGCGCCACCGTCATCGTGAAGGGAACCGCAACCGGCGCGACATCCGGGGCCGACGGCCGCTATTCGATCCAGGCGGGCCCCGATGCGACGCTCGAATTCAGCTTCATAGGCTACAAGAAACAGGAGGTGCCCGTAGGTACCCGCTCGGTGATCGACGTTGTGCTCGAAGAGGATGCGCTGATGGTGGACGACGTGGTGGTGATCGGCTACGGCACGCAGTCGCGCCGCACGTTGACGGCCGCAGTTTCGATGGTGGACGGCGAGAAACTCGCCGGCGCACCGGTCAACTCCATCGGCGATGCCCTGAAGGGACGTGTCGGCGGCGTGCGCGTATCGTCGGCCGACAACCAGCCGGGTTCCGACCCCGTGTTCCTGATCCGCGGCGGTTCGTCGATCAACCAGTCGAACGCCCCGATCATCATCATCGACGGCGTGAACCGTGAAATGACCGGCCTGAACCCCAACGATATCGAGTCGATCGAGGTGCTGAAGGACGCCGCTTCGGCGGGTATCTACGGCGCCCGCGCCTCGAACGGCGTAATCCTCATCACGACCAAGAAGGGCAGCATGGCACGGGGCCCGCAGGTGACATTCGAGGCGCAGGCCGCATGGACTTCGCCTGCCGTGAGGTTCGACCTGATGAACGGCGGCGACTACCTGCGCACGATGCGCACGATGCTGAACGAATACCCTTCGACCTACGCCTACGGCTCGGGCATCCTGACGGGCGCCAACTCCGCCGGTATCGGCAACGGCGACAATTCGGTGTGGACGCCCAAATTCGTGGATACGCCGGCCGATGTCCCCGCAGGCTGGAAGGTGATGGTCGACCCCATCGACCACTCGAAACTGATCGCCTACCAGGACAACGACCAGCAGAAGCAATGGTTCGACGACTCGTACTGGATGAACTACTACGTCGGCGTGAACGGCGGCAACGACAAGGTGCAGTATGCCGCGTCGGCCGGCTACACGAAGGACGGCGGCATCGGCATCAACACCGATTTCTCGCGTTTCACCTTCCACGGCAACACCTCGTTCAAGATACTCAGGAACCTGAAGGCGACGACCGTGTTCGACTACTCGGAAACGAAGGGCAACACGCTCCCCTCGTCGGGTATCGCCACCTACTGGACGACCGTGGGCCGCGGCATGTTCATGCCTGCCACGCACCGCGACTACCTGGACGACGGCACGCCCGCCCAGGGAACCAACAATACGACCATCTCGGCCGCATGGTTCGACCGTTACTATACGAGCAACTACACGGCACGCCGCATGACGGCCAATTTCAACCTCGAATGGGAAATCGTCGACGGGCTGCGCGCCGTGATGCAGGTTGCCAATCACAACTATTACAGGATCGACAACCAGCGCCTGGCGGGCAACGCAATCTCCAACCAGCGCCGCACCTACGAGAAGTGGGGGCAAACCAACCGCTTCAGCACGCAGGGCTACCTGAACTACCGCAAGACCTTCGCGCAGGATCATACGATCGAGGGCACGGTCGGGTTTGACTACATGAAAAACACGGTCAACGGCCTTTCGCTGACGGTCACGGGCGCCGATTCGGACAAGGTGCCGACGCTGGCCGCAGGGACGGACGCCACGGGCTGGGCGGACACCAACACCAACGAGGCGCTCTCCTCCTATTTCGGGCGTCTGAACTATGACTACAAGAAGAAGTACCTCTTCATGTTCACGTTCCGCGCCGACGGCTCGTCGAAATTCGCCGAGGGAAACCGCTGGGGATATTTCCCTGCGGCGTCGGCCGGCTGGGTGGTCTCGGAGGAGAAATTCTGGAACGTGCGCAATTTCAACAGCTTCAAGATACGCGCCTCGTACGGCCTGACGGGTAACAACTACATCGGCCTTTACGATGCCTACGGAGGGTTCGGCGCAACGTCGATCTACAACGGTGCGAGCGCCATCCTGCCCACGGCGCTGCCCAACATGAGGCTCAAATGGGAGACCACCCATCAGCTGGACATCGGCGTCGACATGGGATTCTTCAACGACCGCATCCGCCTGATGGCCGACTATTACAACAAGAAGACCACCGACCTGCTCTTCAGCGTCACGCTGCCCGATACGTCGGGTTACGGCTCGGCCCGGCAGAACGTCGGTTCGGTACGCTTCTACGGCGCCGAGGTGGAACTCTCGACGGTGAACATCCAGAGCAAGAACTTCACCTGGACGACCGACTTCACCTACTCGTTCAACATGAACAAGGTGTTGTCGCTCCCCGACGAGTACAGGTACAAGGACGTCGACGGCAAGGATGCATGGCGTATCGGCGGGTACACGATGTCGGAGACGGGATTCCGTTTCGGCGGCACGGCTGTCGGCGAACGCATGGGGCGCATCTACGGCTACAAGACCGCCTACATCATCGAAACCGAGGCGCAGGCCGACGCGGCGCTGTACGACGTCAATTCGCACGGCATCCGCCGTTCGGACGGCCGTTCGATCGCCGGCCGCAAGGACATCGGCGACTACGAATGGCTCAACCGCGCCGGGTCGGCGCGTACGGCGGACGGCAGCGAGCAGATCAACGACGAGGACATGTTCCTGCTGGGGTACGTGACGCCCCACTCCACCGGCGGTATGAACAATACCTTCAAGTACAGGAACCTCTCGCTGTCGGTCTACGTCGACTATGCGCTGGGGCACTCGGTCTACAACTACATGTATACGCGCGGCCTGCAAACCTCGATGGGCAACTGCAACTGGAACCTCATCTACGATGCGAACGACTGCTGGCAGAAGCCGGGCGACAACACCAAGCTGGCGCGCCTGTCGGCCAACGACGCCGACGGCGGCAACAAGAACTATTCGCGCATCTCGGACATCAACGTGCAGAAGGGCGATTACCTCTGCCTGCGCGACGTGACGCTGTCGTACAGCTTCCCCAAGCGGTGGATCGGCAAGCTCGGGCTGGGCAACCTGACGGTCTCGGTATCGGGCAACACGCTGGTATACTGGACGAAGGTCAAGGGCGTGTCGCCCGAGTCGGCGGTGGCCTCCTCGGGATCGAGCACGGGCATGTACAGCGCGGTGAACACCAGCTCGGCCGATTATAACATTTACCCGCCCACGCGCAAGGTGATGTTCAGCCTGAAGGCCACGTTCTGAACGGGATGATTCTCAACAACTAAATCGAATATACGAATATGAAATTCCATAAGCTATATATTGCAGCGATAGGCGCCGCCTCGATGGCGATGGCGGGGTGCGAGCTCGATATCGTCAACTCCGACCAGCTCAACACGACGAACATGTGGGTGGACGAAAGCGATGTCACGGGCGCGACGACGGGCATCTATTTCGAATTGCGCAACGCCTTCCGGCAGAATTACACGAACCAGTTCTTCTGGGGCGAACTGCGCGTCGGGCCCGCCATGTGGGATCGCGGTACGAACCGTTCGCTGATGGACTCGGACATGCTGGAAGTACTGCACAGCCTGCTCAACGGAGGCACGTCGTCGGTAAGCTGGACGAACCTCTACACCTGTATCAACCAGTGCAACTCGGTGATAAAGTACGCGCCGTCGGTCGAAATGTCCGACCAGACGCGCAGCTACTGCCTCGGGAACGCCTATTTCGTCCGGGCATACGTCTACTACTGGATCGCCCGCGTATGGGGCGACGCGCCCGTCATCCTGACGCCCACCGAGAGCACCGGGCGGGAGATCTACCCTTCGCGTTCGCCCAGGGCCGAGGTCTACGCCCAGGTGGCGCAGGATATCGAAAGCGCGCTCACGCACATCACTTCCAACGCCCAGGGCTGCTATTATGCCACGGTGGACAACATCAACATGCTGAAGGCCGACTTCGCGCTGTGGATGTACGCCGCACAGAAAGGCGGCGATTCCTACCTGACGATGGCCGGGGAGGCGCTCGACGCCGTTACACGCACGCCGCTGCTCGGCAAGTTCGCCGACGTGTTCGACGTGAAGAACAAGGCCAACAAGGAGATCGCCTTCGCGTTGCATGTCGATGCGACGAACGAGGTGCATTCGGCCAGCTACATCCAGCGTTTCATCTGGGGCTCGACGCAGGTCAAGGCCTCCTACCGCAACGTCGAGGGCGGCGTGCCGGTATCGAGCAACCAGTGGTTCTGTTATGCGGACGAATTCATCGGCGAACTGAAACGGAACAAGGAGCAGAACAACGACCAGCGCAGCGACGTGACCTATATGGAGCGCACGGGCGTGAGCGACATGTACGAAAAGATCGGATGGCCCAACAAGTTCACGGGCGACTGGTCTTCGGGGACGCTGCTCTACGACGATGACCTGATCCTCTACCGGTATGCGCAGTACTATATGTTCCGTGCCGAGCTGTACTATTACAGGAAACAGTACAAGGAGGCGCTCGGGGAGCTGAACGTGGTCGCGCAGCGCGCCTACGGAAAGGCCGACTTCTACACCTCGGCCACGCAGCAGGACGTGCTCGAAGCGCTGGCTGCGGAGAACCGCTGGGAATTCGCCGAGGAGGGCAACCTGTGGTTCACCTACATCCGCCTGGGTTACATCGACACCTACTGCCCGCTCAAATACTGGCCCAATACGGGTGTCGAGGGCGGCGTGGGCGGTTCGACGAACCCCAACATCTACCTCTTCCCGATCTCGACCTCGGCGATCAACAAGAACAGCAACCTCAGGCAGACCGAAGGCTGGTCTTAATCCATTTACCCAACAGAAAACTATTCAGCTATGAGAAAATTCATATCCGGCCTGCTCGCCATCGCCGCGGCGGCATTCACAGGCTGTTACGAGTCGGGCACCGATGCGGACAACACGAGCCGGGAGGCGCGCATCTCGATTTCGCCCGCCGCGATCGGGTTCGATGCCGACGGGCGGACGACGGACGGACTGGCGTTCGGCACCTACATCGTGACGGTGAACCCCTACGGTAAAATGTATAGCGACTGGCATGCCGAACTGGTCGGCACCGACTGGGCCACGCTCGACTACCATACGGCCTCGCCCGACGACGCGGTCGAAAAGGCGCTGCGGATCACCTGCTCCGCGAACACGGACTACAAGCGCACGGGAACGCTGCGCGTAACGCTCTCCAAGACGGGCGAAAGCGTCGATTTCCCGATCACGCAGGTCGGGCTCAAACCCGATGCCACGCTCACCCTCTCGACGGAATCGGACATCGAAATGATGGCCCTGGAGCCTGCCGAGGTGACTGTGGCCTTCGAGACCAACATGCCCGCCTCGACCGTTACGGCCGAGCTGGAAGAGGGCGTGGAGTGGCTCACCTGCACGCTCGACAGGAAGGCCGGGACGATCGTCCTCGCGGCTTCGGACAACACCTCGCCCACCGACATGCGGGAGGCGACGGTGACCGTGAGCGCCGGGACGGAGGATACGAGCCTCGCCACAAGGCAGATCAAGGTGCGGCAGCTGGCCAACGAAACCTACCTGTTTATTTACGGGTCGGGCATACCCCACTTTGCGGCCTTCGGCGATGCCGCACAGATGAACAAGAACGACCTGGTGTTCGGCCTCGACCACTATTTCCGCAGCGGCAAGGTGATCCTCTCGACTTCGCGTATGCCGGACGCCTATCCGCGCTATGCGCTGACGGCCGACGGCAAACTCGCCGTACTGGCCGACGCGGCTGCCGAGGCCGCGGCGCCCGAGCTCACGTTCGGCATTGCGGGGATGAACGCCCTGCGCGTGACGATCGCGCTCGACGACGACAACAACGTGGTGGCAGCCGACTCGAAGGCCGAGTTCACGCGCATCTCGACCGTGAACAGCATGCCCGAATCGGAACTGGCCGGCTACCCCACCAAGGAATACGTCACGCGTGACGGAAAGACCAAGACGTGGATGACGACCGGCCTGCACTGGAACGGCGGCGCGGCGATGGGCACCTACAAGCTGGGCAGCGGTCTGGTCGGGGGCTCGAAGACGGGCGGTTACGACGAAGCGGAGTATTCGATGCGCAACCCGGCCTATGACACCGAGGAGAACGGCGGAACGCTCAAGGAGCTGATGATGCCCGACGGCGTGACGACGCGCGCTTCGGTCTACGGACGCCTTTACAGTTCGTACGAAACGCTGACGGGCGACCCGGCCGGCGCGCTGAGCCCGGCCCTGCTGATGCCCTTCCCGCTGGGAGGCGCCGGGACGGTGGTCGTGGATGCCGTGGGCAACAGCATCACGCTGGAACCGATCCTCAAGGCCGACCTGAAAGACTACGCAGCCTCCGACGGCGGCAATACGCAGGCCGAGGCCGACCACCCGTCGCTCTCGATGCAGGTGCAGGGCATCTGTCCCTACGGCTGGCATATCGCCAACATGTCCGACTGGAAAGACCTGATCTACGCGGTGGCGGAGTCGTCGAAGAGCTATTCGGACTACCCCGTGGCGGCTGCGACGGCATCGTACGGCGCCATGACCTCGGGCAATGCGGCCAATGTGGCGGCGCACCTGCGCTGCAAGGAGTGGCAGGACGCCGAGTTCAACCCCGCGACCGTCATTTCGAACGGTGCCGAGGCCTTCGCTTTCAACCTCTACCCGCAGGGGTGGCGCCTCTACAAGAGCGGCTATGACTACTGTGCCAACTCGGGCAACGTGCGCTTCTACTGCCTGATTCCGATGATGGGACAGACCACGGCCTCGAAGATGGCCCTGTGGCGCGCCTACTGTACGACCTCGGCCGATATGGTATTCGACGACGGGTTCGACGTGGGCAACGGTTCGGGAGCCGCGGTGCGCTGTGTGAAAAATTACGAGAATTTCTGAATCCGGAGCGGGCCGGACGGGAGAACGCCCCAGTCCGGCCCGGGCTCAGGCCATGGAACGACAACGAATAAAAAAAAGAAAAACCTATGAAATACTATAAAATGCTTATGCTCCTCACCCTTGTCGCAGCCGGCCTGGCGGCAGGATGCAGCGACGACGAAGATCCGCTGAAGGACTGGACGGGGCCGTCGAAGCCCGGCACCGAGATCAAAACCCCGGCCGAGGTCGGCAACCGTGTCGTCGCGCACCGCGGCGGTTCGACGGAGGCCGGGACACGGCAGTTCCCCGACAATTCGGTGGCGGCGCTAAACTATGCCATCGGGCTGGGCTGCTACGCGTCGGAGTGCGACATCTACCTTACGAAGGACGACGATGTCGTGGTGGCGCACGCATCGGCGGGGTGTTACATCAACAACCTCAAGCCGTGGGAGCATACGCTCGCCGAACTGCGTGCCGCCGGGACGCTGGCCAACGGGGAACAGCTGCCCTCGCTGGCCGACTTCATCGACGTGGTGCTCGAGGCGGGAACCACGCGCCTGTGGCTCGACGTGAAGAACATTACCATCGACGGCAAATCGACCGAAGAGGGGCGCGAGGCTTCGGCCAGGGCGTGTGAGCGGGCGTGCAAGATCATCGAAGAGATGGGCGCGCAGAATTTCTGCGAGTTCATCGTCACGGGCAATGCGACGAAAATCAGTTCGAGCAGCCCCGTCACCATCTGGCAGCGTTCGCTCGCCGCGGCGGGCGCCGTGGGCAGCAATGCCGGGTGGATGAGCTTCCGCAACCCGGCCGATTACATCTCCTACGGCTATCCGTGGGCGAACCTCTCGACCGTAAACCTCTATTTCGAGGGGAAGACCGTGAACAAGAACGGTTAGTCGGTGCAGAAATTCCTCGATGCGGGGCTGAAGCTCAGCGTATACAATGCCGACCTGGATGTCGACATGGATTACTACCTGGCCTACAAGGACAAACTCTACGCCATCTGCACGAACTACCCCCGCAAGCTGCTGGGCAAATGGAACTGACCGAACCGTTCCGTATCCTGCCCGGCACCTGTGCCGGAGGTACGGCCGGGATGATATCCGGGCTTTGAAGCCCGGATATTTTTATTACCTTTAGCCCTGCGCAGCTTCGTCCTCGACCCGTATTTCCCGGGATTCCAGAAAAAATGCACTTTTTCGAAAAAAAAGTGAAAACAGACTAGGTATTTTTGTGCCTATGGCTGTATAGTATA
>ENA-UOOA01006499-UOOA01006499.1-human-gut-metagenome-genome-assembly--contig:-P61old-NODE-6499-length-11203-cov-5.187567_pt1 | contig 11203 bp, 5 predicted proteins | sample MGYA00242467_ERZ724014 | MGnify/ENA metagenome assembly ERZ724014
CTATTTTCGTTCAAGAGGTCGGCAAAAATCGAACTTTCCTATAAAGCAAAAAAAGAGCGCCCTCGCGGAACGCTCTTTTTCAGTCTGTTTTACTGTTTTTTATTTTCTTTTCGTTTTTCTGCGTACAGTAATCGTTATTGCTCCAGTTCCTGTGGAAAGAATCAAAATTGTGATCCATAACATCATTCTGGCATTATCATCTGTGCGTACGGCTTCCCCGGCGGTTTTCTTATCCGCTTCGGTTTTGCCTGACGCTGATGTCTTATTAACATTTTCTGCCTTTGTTTCATTAGAACCAGATATCTTATCCACGTTTTCCGGCTTTGTTCCGTCAGAACCAGATGGCTTATCCGAAGTATCCGGCTTTGATTCACCCGGCACGGATATCTTATCTACTTCCTCTGTTTTTGTTGCGCCACAACGCTCACAGAGATAAGTGCGGATACCTGTTTTTTCTGCTGTCGGCTTAATAGTGATCACTCCCACGCCCCAGCTATGTCCAGCTGCCGGAATCGTCTGCTCATCCTTTACTGCACTACAGGTTTTACAATGAATGGATTTCATACCTTCATCCTCGCAGGTTGGCTTCTGATCCACAGTATAATCAGCCTCCCAATCGTGGTCTTCCAGTGTGACAACCACAGATTCTGCTGTGGACCGATTTCCGTTTGCATCCTCTGCCACAAGCAACAGGAACATTCCATTTTCGGTACGGATTGTCTGAATCACCGGATTGCCATTTTCATCATAAACCGGCATTCCTTCTTCATCCATCACCATCTGATTATAGGTCAGATCAAGCTGTCCGGAATAAGAAAATCTGCCGTTTTCATCCGCAGTAGCAACCTGTTTCAAATTCCCCTCCCAGTCTACATCATCAAGGCAAACCGTTCCATTCGGTTCTGTCATACCTGTAATCGTATAGTCTCCGGTATCCTTATTCGCATATACCACTGTCTGATCCAGGCTGAGCATCGGTGCGGTATCATCCTTTTCCACAAGCAGATATTTTGTTGTAATATCTGTGTAAGTACCTTTATTCACTGCTGCATCAATGCGGAACATCACGGATCCTGTAATATCTGTATTATCAATGTTCCAATAGCCATCATATGCAGCATCTATTACCTGATCGGTATCCATTCTTGTCAGTGTATAGGTAACATTTTCATTTTCCTGACTGGTCACTTGCAGATACCAGCGGTTGTTATTTCCTGCACCTGCCACACAGGAGAATACGCCATTTTCTTCTGTGACATCGTGAGAAGTATAATTACCGCTTCCTCTTGATGTTTCCATCTCCGCTTTCAGCGTCAGTGGTGTGTATTTTGGTAATACAGCATCGTTTGATTTTGTCTCCTCGCTGTAAACAAACGCATTTGCAATCTTTTCACCCGTTTCATCGGTCAGATAATTGTATGCCTGTACACCGATCTTATAATTCTGACCTGCTTTCAGATCTGAGGTAGTTGTATTGCCGGAAGTATTCTGATTCTCATCAATCGCATCACCATTTACAGTCAATGCCATATCCAGTGTAAATGTACCGGTAGCAGTATCATAAGAAACACCGTCAATTTTGGAATCTTTGATATCAGCTGCATCATAGCTGTAATTCTTTCCGGTGTCAACAAAACTTCCGCCCTTCTCCTGATAAATCGTTACTCTGTAACCGTCAGCGTTTGCCACCTCACTCCAGGATCCTTCCATGATCTCATTTCCGATCGGCTGGATTGCTGCTGTCGCAGGTGCCTCCGGCTGTGCAGTATTCTGATAATGAATCTGACCTAAGGCCACTGTATCAACAGGAAGAAGCACTTCATCCTTTTCCGTACTTCCATCTTCATTTTCAATCATGATCTCATTTTTGCTTAAAAGACTTACAGTCACATAATAATCACCGGTAGCAACCATAGTTCCCCGATCCGGTATCTGCGCGGATATATTAGCCGGATCTGTAATATCCTGATATTCGATGGCATACTGTCCCTTACCGCTTTCCTCGCCGAAATATGTTGCCAGCACATACTTTGCATCCGCATCCGGATTTTCTACTTTTCCACTGACCGTCTGTCCGTTCAGGCTCGCAGAGAGACTGTCAAATGGCATAGATGCGTTCAGATTCAGATTGAACTCTGCCACATCACTGGTTACTGTCCACTGATCACCAATGGATGCATTTTTTCCCAGACCAACCAGAACACAGTCTTTTCCAGCCGCATTCTGTGTTGCAAATACATTGATTTCTGACTCATTGGTAATTTCATCTTCTGCATTATAGGAAGGTAGTGTCAGAGCAAGATTGCTGCCATCTTTGGAAACCGTCAGGCTCTCTGCAAATGCCTGCATATCTGTGCCATCCGCAGGTGTCACCATCATAACAACCGTAGCATCTTTTGATAATGACTGTCCCTCATTTCCAGTAAGTTCAATATTCTTACTGTAAACACTGTTGGTACTTACCGCATTTTGCAATGCCACATCAGCAACGGATGTTACATTTGCACCAAGCATATCCATATTTGCATCCATGACTGCCACTGCATCATTTTCATTGTATTCTGCACTGTAACCTTCCGGCTTGTGATCTTCCCACTTCCATTCCGGCAGATCTTTCCAGAATCCAACGGTTTTGATACCAGCATCATTTTCCGGGAATATGTACCAAAGGCGATAAGATGCAATTCCCCAGTCGGCTTCTTTCTTGGCACCGCCGTAAATTTTAAAATTCTTGAATGCAGAATTTACAGCGCCATTAAAGTTCGTTCCTCTGACCGGTACCACCGTACTTGCACCAAGGAAAAAATCAAAACTTGTAGATCCAAGTTTGACACCACCGATCAACGGCCATCCTGACGGTGCATGCAGACTTCCTTTCACACCACCGTTCATATCCGCATTTACATAGACACTGGTCGGATTCTTATAGCTGTTCATTCCGGAGAACACACTTGCACTTAAGTCTCCCGAAGCTCGGATTACCTTGGAATTCTGTGGAACACTTGCATGGACACTTGCAGCACCAAAAGCTTTCAGACCGGTGTAGTCTGTGCCCTTATAATTGCGCGTTTCTCCCTGAACACCTTCTTCGATGGTAAAATCATCAATCAGATTCAGCTTTTTAAAAATTTTGACCTCATCGCCTTTCAGCTTAAAGTAAGCCGGTCCAAAGGTATAGGTTGCTTTTCCTTCCAGTGTATTCAAAATTTCGCCTTTCCCTGTAATGGAAAGGTTCAACGGCGGAATTGCAAAGAAATCTCCGTTAAAGGAATCTGCCAGATTATTAAATCCACCACCGGCACCGGTTATATTTGCGACTACCACAGGTGGCACCAGTGGCACCTTGGCAACACTTGATCCTGCATAGAAGTAAAGCTTATTTGGCATAAGTGAACCTGTCAGGTTAGATCTCTTCAATTCCAGTTCCGCCTCACTCTCAAAGAGATCAAACACATTCAGTTCCATAGTGAAATGATACCTTGGCTGGAAGGTATCAATTTCGCCTTCCAGACTTGCCATATCCAGTCCAAGCATTTCTGTCGTATCAATTTTTCCGGTTGCACGAATACCGTTTACCTTAAAATCTTTCCCCTGGTAACCATATCCAAGCTCCTGCATGGTAAACTCAGCACCTCTAAAAATCTGAAATTCTGCATTTCCTTCAAAACTGATATTGCCATCCACTTTCACGTTCGCTTTTTCCACACTGATCTCTGTACCCGGAATATTGGTCGTCATCACCGCATCATTCGAATTCGGATCCATCGTCACGATCAGACCATTTTCTCCCGATGCAATCGTAAGATTCTTCTGTGCAGCATCTTTTGGCTGATAAAACTTAAATGTCGGGGTATTCAGATTTACATTGCTTGTCTCAAAACTTCCATCCTTGCCAACAGAAAAACTTCCACCGGCGCCGGTCCAGACTGCAGTAATGGATTTTGACAACGCTGCCACACCGTTTGTAAATACATAGCGGTCATTTTCTTCATGAAAATTTCCACGAATTGCCGCGATCTTTGTTCCGTAAGTCTTTGCATTTGCATCCAGCTCACTTTCACTGGATGCCGGAACTGCCTGATAACCATCCTTATTTTTATAAATACCAAGATGTCTGGCAGACTGACTTACCGTGATCGTATCATTCGGTGTAAATGTATCATCTTTTTCGGTATAGAGATCCCGGTATCCCCAAAGCATGTTACTGTGCTGATATGAAATCTCTTTTCCCATGAGATTCAGGTTGAGTTCCAATGTCACATCGCCACTTTTTGTTGCAGAAAAATACTCCGGCAGTGAATCTGTGTAATCACCTGTTCCATCATGCCCTGTCACATAACCTGTATACAGTGAGGAAGTTGCCACAAAAGGATTTGCCCAGGAATATCCTTTTGTAAAAAGTTCTGTGATGCCTTCTCCGGAACTGCCATAGCCGCTATTAGGACTGTGATACCATCCAAAAGATGTTTTTACATGCAGCAGATCTGCCACCACGGCACTCTCTGAATGCTGATAACCGGATTCCGAATTCCCGGTGGCATTGCTCATGTATACAGACGCACCAGTGGAAACATTCTCATGTCCCATTTTATTAAAACCATTCAGTTTCGTACAAAATTGCAGATTCAGGTCATCGCCATACGCCAGACCATCTTTATTCTTATACTCGACATCAACATCTGCTTTTACACCGTAAGTTCTTCCGTTATCAGCATCATCCTCTGTCAGCATACCGGCAGTCGTGTAGCCGGTTGTCTTACCTTCGTCCAGTTTGACGATCCGGTAAGTCGTGGTAACTTCATAAGTACGCTGATATCTCGATGTTACCTGTTTATACGGTTTAAACTCATATTTTACTGTAATACTATTTTTGTCTGCAGTTACACTCCTGCTGGAAATAGATATTTTTTCTGAATTTGCGACAAAATATGGATACTGGTATATTTTTTTGTTAAATACCATGTCATATGCCTCTTTTGCAGATGCTTTTGTTCTTGCAGGCACAGTTACCAGATAACCACCGCCAAAATTTATTTTCGAACTCTGCACAAAATACAGGCGAATATGATCATTCTCGATCCAGGTAACATTATAATTCCGGTATGTTCCTTTATTGTTTGTTACCTCCTCTGTTTCTGAACGAACGGATCCGACGATGGCATATGCATCCATCGGTACAAAACACGCAAGCACACATACCGCAAGCAGTATACTCAAAAATTTCTTTATCATAGACTCATCCCCTTTCTTTCGTGTCGCCATATAAATTCTTTTTCCGGTCAGATTTATATAGCCATATTTTACCAAAGGAACTGATCCTTTCACATGCCCATTTCAGGAGAAAAAAGTGCCTATTGACAAAAAAAGAAAAGATACTGACATCTGATACAAATTTATTTATCTGCATCTGATCTCAATATCTTTTCTGTATACTCAAATATTCATAGGTAAAATGGATTATTTTGCTACGATGTTGATGATTCTGCCTGGAACATAGATCTCTTTAACCACATTTCCTGTCAGTTTATCGCCAAGTGCTGCCTTACCTGCTGCGATAGCATCTTCTTTGCTGACATCAGCCGGAAGAGTAACCACGCATTTTGTCTTTCCGTTGATCTGAACGGCAAGCTCTTTCTCGTCATCTTTCATGGCATTCTCATCGTATGTCGGCCAAGTCTCATGGAAGACAGAATCCTCATGACCAAGCTGGCTCCACAGTTCCTCGCTGATATGTGGTGCAAACGGTGCCATCAGAACGACAAATGTCTCTAATGTTTTCTTGTCTACGCCACCTTTTTTCGCCATATCGATGAGTTTGTTATTGTACTCCATGAATCCGGAAATAACGGTATTCAGGCTGAAGCTCTCCAGACGTGTGGTGATATCGTAAACCAGTTTGTTACGAACTTTTACCAGCTCTTTTGTCTCTTTGACATCAGCATCCTTGTTATCCAGAATCAGTTTCCAGAAACGTGTGATGAAACGGTATACACCATCAATTCCTCTGTCATCCCATTCAGAATCCAGTTCTGGCGGTCCTACGAACAGCTCGTAAAGTCGCAGAGAATCACAGCCGTAATCACGAACCAGATCATCCGGTGAGATTACATTTCCTTTCGATTTACTCATCTTGATACCGTTTTTACCGGTGATCATACCCTGGTTGAACAGTTTATGGAACGGTTCGTCAAAGTCGATCACACCGATATCGCACAGGAATTTTGTATAGAATCTGGAGTAAAGCAGATGCAGTACTGCATGCTCAACACCACCAATATACATATCAACCGGCAGATATTTGTCTGCTTTTTCTCTGGAAACCAGTTCTTTCTCATTTTTGTTATCTACATAACGAAGGAAATACCAGGAAGATCCTGCCCACTGCGGCATGGTATTTGTCTCACGTTTTGCAGGTTTTCCACAGCATGGGCAGGTTGTATTTACCCAATCTGTAATGTCTGCCAACGGAGACTCACCGGTACCTGTCGGCTGATAGGACTCAACCTCCGGTAATAACAGCGGAAGTTCTTCTTCCGGAACCGGAACAGGTCCACAATCCGGACAATGAACGATCGGGATCGGCTCGCCCCAGTAACGCTGACGAGAGAATACCCAGTCTCTCAGTTTGTAGTTTGTGGTAGCTTTACCAATGCCTCTCTCCTCGATGATGTGCGGAGCTTCTTTCTTCAGTACAGAAGATTCCATTCCATTCCACTCGCCGGAGTTGATCATAGTTCCTTTTGCTTCGGTATAAGCTTCTGTCATATTCTCGATCTCTTTGCCATCTTTTGCGATAACCTGAATGATCGGAATATTGAATTTGGTTGCGAACTCGAAGTCACGGTCATCATGAGCCGGTACACACATGATCGCACCTGTACCGTAGTCAGCTAATACATAATCAGACAGCCAGATCGGTACTTTTGCACCATTGATCGGGTTGATCGCATAACTTCCGGTAAATACACCTGTTTTCTCTTTGTCCTGCAGACGGTCTACAGAAGATTTCAGAGAAGACTGGTAAATATAATCTTCTACTGCTGCTCTTGTCTCATCGTTTGCAAGCTCTTTTGCCATTGCATGCTCCGGAGCCAGAACAAGGAATGTCGCACCATGTAAGGTATCCGGTCTTGTGGTATATACAGTGATCTCTTTGTCTGTATCCTCAACCTTGAAGTTAACCTCTGCACCGTGGCTCTTGCCGATCCAGTCCGTCTGCATCTTTTTAACTTTCTCCGGCCAGTCAAGTTTGTCAAGGTCATCTAACAGACGGTCAGCGTATGCTGTGATCTTTAACATCCACTGATTCAGATTTTTCTTGGTAACATCAGCGCCGCAACGCTCACATTTACCATTTACAACTTCTTCATTTGCAAGACCTGTCTTACAGGACGGACACCAGTTGATCGGCATTTCTTTCTGATAAGCAAGACCTGCTTTGAACATTTTTACAAAAATCCACTGCGTCCATTTATAGAAGTTCGGGTCGGTTGTGTTTACTTCCATATCCCAGTCATAAACAGCAGCGATCTCTTTGATCTGACGTTTGATATTTGCAATATTCTCTGCTGTGGATTTCTCCGGATGTACGCCCATCTTGATTGCGTAGTTCTCAGCCGGAAGTCCGAATGCATCCCATCCCATCGGATGAATCAGATAATATCCATTGAGCATTTTGTATCTGCTCCAGACATCGGAGATAACGTATCCTCTCCAGTGTCCGACATGCAGACCATTTCCTGACGGATACGGAAACATGTCCAGACAGTAGTATTTCGGTTTCTTACCATCATTTACATTAACCGGGTGTTCTTCCCAGATTTTGCGCCATTTCTGTTCAATCTCTCTATGATTGTACGGTACAGCCATTTTCATTCCTCCTAACAGATTGTCCCTCTTTCTCTTTCGTGGACATAGTCTGTAGAAATTTTAACACAACCACTGCATTTGTCAAGGTTTCCGCTAATCTAACCATCAAAAAAAGAACAGAAATACCGAAATTCATATTTATTTTTTTACTGCCACATGACAGTTTTTTTTATAACATGCAATTCCATATTTCAAAATCGTACGCATTCCATCTTCCTTTAATCTGGCTTCATATGATTTTTCCTCAATCTGCCCAAGTGCTTTTTTGCATGCCGCATCCAGATTTCCATCTTCTGCATATTTCATTTCAATCACGATACCCACGCGACAGTCAAATGCCTCAATCAATATATCACTATAACCGATACCGGATTCCACATTGGATTTCACGATCCAATTATCCATAAACCCAAATAATCCAAGTAAAATGCCGTGATAAAAATTTTCTTTTCGATTCTTCGAAACAGCAGTGTCACGAATACTGATTGTATTCCAGAGATAATCCCCAAAAATCTTTTCTACCTGAGATTCATCTCCCCTCAACATTGCCGCTGCAAAATCATCTAAAGTTGTTCTGTCTCTTCCAACAGAGTCCTTAAACCATTCCCGAATCTGTGTAATAAACAATTCCCGAATTTCTCTGTTCGGAATAGCCAAACGATAGCATCTGCCGTCAACCCTGCCGCGCTGAGTCAGATAGCCGGTTGTAAAAAGTACGCTCCACAGATTATCAATGGTCTTATCAAGTTCATCATAAGTAAGTTCCTGACGAATTTCTTTTACAATCTCTTCACCGGCAATCAATTGCTCAATTTCAGACTTTGTCTGCATATTTGCTTTATCAATAAACCGACGTACAATGCCATTTCCACTTGTATTTGACCAGTAGTCTTCCGGGAACGCGTCTGAATCAACGCGCAAATCCCTACAATGATTGATCACGTCCCAAGGGCAATATACCAAAATATTTCCAAACAGATACCCATCATACCATTGTTTCATTTGCTCATAATGTTCTGAAAGTCCATAATATGCCAGCATTTCCTTCACTTCCTCATCTGTGAAGCCAAAACATTCATCAAATTGAGGACTCATAACCGACAATACATTAAAATTATTTAAACCAGTAAATATACTTTCTTTGGCAATACGCAGACAACCAGTCAAAACGGCAAACTGCAGAAAATCATTTGTTTTCAATGCCAGGCCAAACATAGCCCGGATCAATGACACCATTTCTCTGTAATAACCATTCTGGAAAGCCTTATCCAGCGGAACATCATATTCATCAATCAAAATAACAGTTTTTATTCCATGATGCTTATATAGAAGCTCTGACAATATCTGCAAAGAAGAGATAAGGATATCTTCACTCATTACATACTTGCCATCCTGCATAGCAATCATTGCACGGTATATATTTTTGTCTTCCTCTGTCAAATTATCACTATCTAATAAAAACATAAATCGTCTGGCTTCTTTCCCTACCAAATCACAAAGTCGGTATTTTGCACTTTCAAAATTTAATCCTTCCACACTTTTCAGTGAAAGAAAAATTACCGGAAATTTTCCCATATACTCTTCACATAATTTTTCATTTTGTGAAATATAGAGACCATCAAATAATGTCTTGTCTGTTCCAACTTCAAAAAAATACCGAAGCATACTCATATTCAATGTTTTTCCAAAACGCCGTGGTCTGGTAAAAAGATTCACTTTTCCCCACTCTTCCAGCAATTGTTCAATTAATTTTGTTTTGTCCACATAGTAAAAACCTGATTTTCTGATTTCTTCAAAATTTTCTAATCCAATTGGTAATTTTAATTTTTCAGTCATTTCTGCCCCCTACATCTTTGTAGTATCAAACGCTTTTTATAAAGTCTGCACTATTTTTATCTTCTTCTAAAAATCATGTACAAAATCTTTTCTGGTTGTTTTGTTGTTGTTTGAAATTCAAGCTTTAAGAAATTCTGTCGATCATTTTAGAATAAAGACTGGCTTCCGCCTGTTAAAAAGAAAAATAGAACACTAAATGCTTACACAAAGTGTAGCATCTGCGTTCTATTCCGTCAATGACGATTGAATTAATTTTATAATATTTTTATGGTGTCGACACCTTATCCACAACCATTCCAAGATCATAAAAAATAAACAGCCAATTTAACATCCCACTTTATGACTCTTCCCCATTTACAAGCTTCATTGCTTCCTTAACCGGATCTTCATCAAGTACATATAGATAACTATCTACCCAGAAATTAAGCGCTTACAAAAAAAGAACAGAAATCCATGATTTACGAACTCTGTCCCTCTGCCTTATTCTTTTTTCGTATTTTGTTATCTCGGCGAACCACCATATTACATAGGATACATCCAACCATACAGCCAAACGCATTGTGAATCATATCATCCCATTCAAACAGTCCGCGCAGGAAAATAAGCTGACTGATCTCAATACAGGCGGATACACAGATTCCTGCCAGAAACGCCTGCCAGGGATGGACTTTTTTCTTTACCATCAATGGCAGCAACACTCCCATCGGCATCAATAACATACAATTCAGCAAATCTTCCTGTAACAAGGACTGATCATGGTGACTGATCACTTCCCACCAGGACCAGAACGGAATCAGTTCGTATTGTCTGGTTCCTACAGACCTCGTAAAAACGGTAGATCCATATACAATTCCAAGAAATACAAGCAATGACAATCCTGATGCTACCTGAATTTTATCTATTTTTCCACAGCGGACTGCACACACACAACAAAACAACACTATCATAAAAATACTGCCAAATACTCCACTGCAGCTCTGGATATTTCAAGTTGAAATACTGTATTTCTGTTGGAATAACTAAAAATATATTCCTGCGGACCTATGGTCACACCACTCAAATTATGTTGCATAGCATTTCTCATCAGTTTCAGTATTCGATAGCAATTCTTTTGTATCTTTTCCATATCTGTGCTTTCTGGCTGAGTATTCCAATGCAATAGTGCATGCTTTCCAAAGATTCAGAGCACTCTTTTCCGGAAAAATAGTGCATATCTTTCCGGAGCAGAGTGCAGTCATTTAGTTAGTATTCATCAGGAATAGCTAAGCATAATATCCTGCTTTCTGTAATACACGATCTGCTATGAACTCCGCTTCATCTTTATATTTTATACTCGCCTCAGATGTAACTCCCGCCGGTAATAACAACGTAGCAAACATTTCCGGTGTATACTTCTTTACATAATGTGTACTTTCCGGTCTGGTTCCTACAAGCGTCATATCGCCTCCTGATGTAAAGATAGAAACAACTTTTTTTCAGAGAAAATTTTTCATCACCA